>Ga0209643_1000493_pt1 | contig 69951 bp, 63 predicted proteins | sample AutmiccBRH37_all_FD_187383 | JGI IMG/M metagenome (GOLD analysis project Ga0209643, IMG submission 187383) | Deep subsurface microbial communities from Mt. Terri, Switzerland - Autotrophic microbial communities BRH/37_all (SPAdes) (version 2) | ecosystem: Environmental > Aquatic > Deep... | reverse complement strand
ATGCACTATGACCTCGGATACATTGACCTCGAGCAGAGGACCCTGCAAACAATCGACAACCCGTTCGGAGCAAAAGTGTAACCCATCTCTCCGGTACAAAGTGGTACCTATGTCTCCGGGTCGGACACAGTTTGAGTGGTGCGGGTAGAGGGACTCGAACCCCCACGCCTTGCGACACGAGAACCTAAATCTCGCACGTCTACCAATTCCGTCATACCCGCACATTGGAAGCAGCGCTGCTTGCCATACATCGTGGCTCGTACCAAGCCCGCCAGGTGCAGCCGCGACACATAACGTGGCGATTTATGTTTTGCTCAAGCAGCAAGTGCAAGGTCGCTCTTACCTGCCACTCGTAGCTTCTGTTGAATTCGTTACAGGATCGGATGCGTGCCACACGATTTATATGCGAGGTCGCACCAAACTGGTTATGCTACCTAAATCCAGTGCGTCTACCAGTTCCGCCACATCCGCGTTCCGGGCAGACACTTAGGCGAGGTTGCGCGGGGGCACAACGGGTCTCATCACGTGTTCGGGCGCAACCCGCTCCCAGAGGCGCTTTATAGTGTGCTTACACGGTGTTTATGTCGTGTTTTATACGGTCCCGAGGGGCACTTATCCAACACTTCGAGGCGGGGCGATTTCGCCGTGCAGCAGGCTCAGGATGCCCGGGATCTGGGTCTCCAGGTCTTCCGAGATGAGCCCGGCTCCGATCCTGCGGCCGGCCTCTCCGTGCAGCCAGGTCGCCATGCTCGCCGCGACCAGGGTGTCGACGCCCTGCGCCATAAGGCCTCCGCAGAAGCCCGCCAGAACGTCGCCCGAGCCCGCCGTGGCGAGCCAGCGCGTGGCGTGAATGTTCACGACAGCGCCGCCGTCCGGGTTGGCGATGACGGTGTCCGGGCCTTTGAGGAGAACGGTGCAGCCGGTCTTCACAGCGGCCTGCCGTACGGCTTCAACCTTGTTGGTCGAGGTTTCCAGAAGGTCTCCAAAGAGACGGTTGAACTCGCCGATATGGGGCGTGATCAGGTCACCTGCCCGAAGGCGGCGGAACAGCTGGTCCTGCTGTGTTTCAAACACGGTCAGCGCGTCGGCATCGAGCACGGCCCGGCCCGGTCCGGACAGGATCGCCTCAACGTTCGCACGCGTTGCCGGCGTGATGCCCGCCCCCGGTCCGGCGAGGACGACAGAAGCATCCGCAATTGCTTTGGTGACATCGTCCGCCCCGTCGACGGACTTCACCATGACTGCGGTCAGCTGGCCCGCATTGACCATCAGCGCCGAAGGCGGGCTCAGCAGCGTCGCCAGTCCGGCGCCTATGCGCAGACCCGCTCGCACGGCCAGCCGCGCTGCGCCAGTCGAGGAAACGCCCCCACTCAGTACTTTCAGATGGCCGCGCTGGTGCTTGTGGGTCGCCATGCCCGGCTGTGGCAGCAGGCGCAGCCACAGCGCCGGACTGTTCTCCATCAGCCGCGTCTGCACCGGCACGCCGATATCCGCAACGAATACGAACCCGCAAAAAGCCGATGCTGGCCGCAGGACATGCGCAGGGCGCAAGGCTGCGAAGGTGATTGTGCCCTCGGCAGAAAAACATGGCCCAAGCGGCTTGGCCTGCACTCCGCATATGCCAGACGGCACATCCACAGAGATCACCCGCCCGCCACGCTGGGCCAGCTGAGCCGGCGTGCCCTCCAGCGAACGCGAAAGACCGCCACCGAAAAGCGCATCCAGAACAAGGTCATGCGGCGCCTCCAGCGCCTCTTCCAACGTGCCGACGGGACCTTCCCAGAGCTTGGCCGCCTTGGCCGCATCGCCCTTCAGTTCAGCGACCGGTACGGCGCAAAACACCGTCACTTCGCGCCACAGCTTCGCCAGTTTGGACGCCGCAACGAAGCCGTCGCCGCCATTGCCGCCGGGCCCGCACAGGACCTGAATTGTGCCCTCCGGCCAGTTGGCGTGCACGAACTCTGCGACCGCGTCGCCTGCCCGTTGCATCAGCTCGAAACTGTCGAGTCCCTGCGCAATAACCGCCTCTTCAGCGGCTTGCATTTCTTTCGGTGTAAGTATCGGTCTGCCCATGGCGGGCTCATAGCACGCGAGTCGCGGCCTGGCTTCCGTATTCCACGATACGCGGCACAGCGCCGCTGAAATCGACCTTCGTAATCGAGCAATGCCCCGGCTTGAAAACGGTCGTGCGCGCGTCCTGGTCGATCAGGCTGACAACGGCGTTGATCGCGACGAAATGAGAGAACACGGCAGTGTTGTCGGGCAGCAGAGACAAAGTCTCGGCGATCTTGCGGCGCCAGGCCTCATGGGAAGCGCCTTCCTTCTCCCAGCTGCCTTCCATATAAGCCCGCAGCCAGACCACCCGGTCGTCAACGTCACCTGGCGTTTCGATCTCCGAGACCACCGGCTCAACCAGAGCCTTGACGCCCGCCAGCCGCTCAAACGCCGCCGCCGTTTCGCGGCAACGCTGCATGGGGCTGCACACGGCGGAACGGGCCCCCAGGTCGACCAGCTGGGCCGCTGCGGCCTCTGCCTGTCTGTGACCAAGTTCGCTGAGACCGGGGTCCGGATGATCGCCCCAGCTCGCAGCCGCTTCACCATGGCGGATCAGATATATCATGCGGCTGCCTTCGTATTATTGAGCGCCGGTTTGCCAGGATTGATGTCCGACGCGGCGATGCCGCCTTCAGCGCACACCTTCAAGGCATTGAGATAGGCAACCGGCCTGCGGATGTTAAGGCGTTTGCGTGCATCCTCGATCGGTTCGTGCAGTAGCGCGATAACGTCCTCCCGCACGATCTTCGACGCGAGTTTGCCATTGCGCTTGCCCTCCCACAGGCAATCCATGACACGCGCCTCTTTCGGCAGATTTTTGGTCAGCTGCCGGGCGGCCATGTAGGCAATGAAGATCACGCCACGACCGGGGTTCTGGCTGTAGGTGAACCCCAGCAGACAGGCCTCACCCAAAGCGTCACGGCTATAACCGGAGAGCACATGGAACAGGTCATGCGTGTCGCGCAGACGGTGACCGAACCATTGCAGGTCGTCATCAAAGCGCGAACCGGCGCGGCCCATCTTCTCGCTTTCCTCGACCAGGCCCCGCGCGGTGAGGCCTTCACGTTCCATGAAGTCCACATAGGCCCGGCCGACCGTGCCTTCAGGCAGAACCCGGATCCAGGAATGATCGTCGAGCAGAGGCGGCAGATGCTCCCGGCGCTTCAGCAGGTGCCGGCCTGCCTCGATGCTGGCGAACGCCTGAAGGTTGGCGACCTGAGAGCGGCCATTCAGCGCTTCGATGATCTGGAACACCTGTTCGGTGTCCTCTTTGTTCGCGATCAGCTTCTGCATGTGTGACCACGCCTTGAGCGGGCGAAAGCGCGGCCTGGGTCGATCTGGATGAATGTAGACGTTAGCCATGAGAGTCGCCGGATGCAGGAAGGTTTGGGAAATTGCAGGTCGCTGGCATAACCAGCTTGCCATACAAATATGACGCCTGCGTCACCAAATTGCAAACAAGGCCGAGAAGTGGTTGATCATTTTTTTGGCAACGCTGTCCAATTATTGACCACGCCCCTATAGGACAGGGTCAGAGGCGCATGAATTTCTCGCCTAGACCCGGGAAGCCGCCTACCGGAGTCTACAAACAGACACTTAGCGGCTGGGAGAACACGGGCCATGAAAAAAATCGAGGCAATCATCAAGCCATTCAAACTGGACGATGTGAAAGAGGCGCTGCAGGAAATCGGCCTGCAGGGCATGACCGTGATCGAAGCCAAAGGCTTCGGTCGTCAACGCGGCCACACAGAACTTTATCGCGGCGCCGAATATGTCGTCGACTTCCTGCCGAAGCTGAAGATCGAAATCGTCCTGGCCGACAGCGCCGTCGACGCGGCCGTCGAAGCGATCAAGAAGGCCGCTCACACCGACAAGATCGGCGATGGTAAAATCTTCGTTTCCGATATTATTGACGCTGTGCGGATTCGTACCGGCGAAACCGGCGACTCTGCGCTCTAATATTGCGCACCACCCAACAAGATTCAGCAATCATAACTATGGAGGGCATTTCCAATGGCTGAAAACCTCATGAAAATCATGAAGGATGAAGACGTTCAGTACGTCGACCTTCGCTTCACCGACCCGCGCGGCAAGATGCAACACGTGTCTTTCCACAAGGGCATGGTGGACCAGGCATTCTTCGAAGACGGCCAGATGTTCGACGGTTCGTCCGTTGCAGGCTGGAAGGCCATCAACGAGTCGGACATGCTTCTGATGCCGGACACCTCGTCCGCCATCATCGACCCGTTCTTCCAGCAGACCACGCTGGCCGTCATGTGTGACGTCCTGGATCCGATCACCGGTCAGGCCTACAATCGCGACCCGCGGATGACCGCCAAGAAGGCAGAAGCCTACGTCAAATCTTCGGGCGTCGGCGACACAGTGTTCTTCGGCCCGGAAGCCGAATTCTTCGTGTTCGATGACGTGCGCTGGAGCGTTGAGCCCCACAATACCGGCTACTCCTTCGACTCGACCGAGCTGCCGATCAACACCGGCAAAGAGTACCCGATGGGCAACATGGGTCACCGCCCTGGCCCCAAGGGTGGCTATTTCCCGGTCCCGCCGATCGACTCCGAGCAGGACATGCGCGGCGAGATGCTGTCCATCATGGGCGACATCGGCCTCGACCCGGAAAAACACCACCACGAAGTGGCCCCCGCCCAGCACGAACTTGGCCTCAAGTTCTCAACGCTGACCGTGATGGCTGACCGCCTTCAGCTCTACAAATACGTGATCCACAACGTCGCTGCCTCGTACGGCAAAACGGCAACCTTCATGCCGAAGCCGATGTACAAGGACAACGGCTCGGGCATGCACGTGCACCAGTCGATCTGGAGCGGCGGCAAACCGCTGTTCGCAGGCGACAAGTATGCCGGCCTCTCCGAGACCTGCCTCTACTACATCGGCGGCATCATCAAGCACGCCAAGGCCCTGAACGCGATCACCAACCCGTCGACCAATAGCTACAAGCGTCTGGTGCCGGGCTACGAAGCACCGGTCATGCTGGCCTACTCGGCACGCAACCGTTCGGCTTCGATCCGTATTCCTTTCGGCGACAACCCGAAGGCCAAGCGCATCGAAACCCGTTTCCCGGACCCGATGGCGAACCCCTACCTCGCCTTCGCCGCGCTGCTCATGGCCGGCCTCGACGGTATCGAGAACAAGATCTATCCTGGCGATGCCATGGACAAGGACCTCTACGACCTGCCGCCGGAAGAAGCGAAAGCCATTCCGCAAGTCTGCGGCTCGCTGCGTGAGGCCCTCGGCGCCCTCGATGCTGACCGCGAATTCCTCAAGAAGGGCGGCGTGTTCGACGACGACCAGATCGATGCTTACATCGAGCTAAAAATGCAGGAAAACATGACCTACGAACTCCACCCGCACCCGGTCGAGTTCGACATGTACTACAAATACTGATCGCTCAATCCGATCAGATGACCCGATAACGGGGGAAGGCCGGGCCGGTGTCGCAAGACACCGGCCCAATTCTTTGGGGCCGAAAAAAAACGCCAGTGGCATTCCCCTGCCCCCAAATGCAAACGCCCCGGCACGAGGGCCGGGGCGTCAGAACTTTAGAAAACCAGATCGTGCCGGAAATCAGCCAGCTTCGTTCTGCTGGGTCTTCTTGGCGTGCACGTAGAGCGGCTCGGCTTTGCCATCCACCACTTCGGCACTGATCACGACTTCTTCGACACCGCGTAGATTTGGGAGTTCGAACATGGTGTCGAGCAGGATGCTCTCCATGATCGAGCGCAGGCCGCGTGCGCCGGTCTTGCGTGTGATGGCCCGACGAGCAACGGCGATCAGCGCTTCCGGCGTAAAGGTCAGCTGCACGTTCTCCATGTCGAAGAGGCGCTGGTACTGCTTGAGCAGAGCGTTCTTCGGCTCGGTGAGAATCTGGATCAGGGCCTTCTCGTCGAGGTCTTCCAGGGTCGCGATCACCGGCAGACGACCGATGAATTCCGGGATGAGACCGAAACGCTGAAGGTCTTCAGGCTCCACGTCGCGCAGGACTTCACCCACACCGCGGGCCTCAGGGTCCTTCACAGCGGCGCCGAAGCCGATGGAAGCGGCCTCACCGCGTGCGGAGATGATCTTGTCGAGGCCCGCAAAGGCACCACCCACGATGAACAAGATGTTCGTAGTGTCCACCTGCAGGAATTCCTGCTGCGGATGCTTGCGGCCACCTTGCGGCGGAACCGCTGCCACGGTGCCTTCCATGATCTTCAGAAGCGCCTGCTGGACACCCTCGCCCGACACGTCTCGCGTGATGGACGGGTTATCCGACTTGCGGGAAATCTTGTCGATCTCGTCGATATACACGATGCCGCGCTGCGCGCGTTCCACGTTGTAATCGGCGGACTGAAGCAGCTTCAGCACGATATTCTCGACATCCTCGCCAACATAGCCGGCTTCGGTCAGCGTCGTGGCATCTGCCATGGTGAAAGGCACGTCCAGGATTCGCGCCAGCGTCTGGGCCAGCAGCGTCTTACCGCAGCCCGTCGGCCCGACCAGCATGATGTTGGACTTGGACAGCTCCACCCCATCAGCCTTCCCGGCATGGGAAAGGCGTTTGTAGTGGTTATGCACCGCCACAGACAGGATGCGTTTCGCGTACACTTGGCCAATGACGTAATCGTCGAGCACGTCGCAGATTTCCTGCGGTGTCGGCACGCCTTCGCGCGAGCGCACGAGCGAGGTTTTGTTTTCCTCGCGGATGATATCCATGCAGAGTTCAACGCATTCATCGCAGATGAACACCGTTGGTCCAGCAATGAGCTTTTTCACCTCATGCTGGCTTTTGCCGCAGAACGAGCAGTAAAGCGTGTTCTTCGAGTCGCCTGAGCCGGTTTGTTTGGTCATGCCGTCCTCAATGCCGATTAAGGCTTAACGTGGATTTAAACGCCCAATCCCAGTTCCTTAACAGAACAATATGGGCATTGGCCTGCACTGCAAGTGGCAGGCCGCAATACGCGGGTTTGCGCCGACTATTTGTCATCCTCGACAGCCCGGCGTTCAAACACCTTGTCTACAATGCCAAATTCGCAGGCTTCCTCAGCCGTGAGGAAAGTATCCCGATCCAGCTTCCGCTCGATCGCGTCGTACTCCTGACCGGTATGTTTGACGTAAATCTGGTTCAGGCGCCGCTTAAGATCAATGATTTCCTCAGCGTGGCGCTCGATATCGGTGGCAACGCCCTGATAGCCGCCAGAAGGCTGGTGAAGCATTACGCGCGCATTCGGCAAGGCATAGCGCACACCCGGCTCACCGGACGCCAACAACAGAGACCCCATGGAAGCCGCCTGACCGACGCACACCGTAGACACCGGGCAGCGGATGAACTGCATCGTGTCGTAGATCGCCAGGCCCGACGAGACATATCCGCCGGGGCTGTTGATATACATCGCGATTTCTTTCTTCGGGTTCTCCGATTCGAGGAACAGAAGCTGCGCCGTGATCAGCGCGGCCATGCCGTCATCGATACCGCCCGTCACGAAGATGATCCGCTCCTTCAGGAGGCGCGAGAAGATGTCGAACGCCCGCTCGCCACGGCTTGTCTGCTCCACCACCATGGGGACCAGGTTGAGGGCAGTCTGATACGGATTGGACATAAATCGGGCCTCGGGCATCGGAAAAAGGAATCTCTATTCTGCCAGAACTGGCAGAATGCCTGATATTTGTCCACGCAGGCATGGCTGCAAGAGGTGATGCGCTGTGGAAAGCGCTAGCGGAACGGCCATTCAGGCGCCCCGCTGGGCATCTGGGCCTCCGGGTCCAGCATGAAAGCCAGATAATCGTCGTGCACCCTGCCGGCCTGCAGGTCTCGCAGCAGCATGTGATAGCCCTGCTCATAGTACACCGTCCGGATATGAGACGGCAGGACTTTGGCAGTCCGCTTCACACCTTCGACAGGCACCACATAGTCATTCGCGCCGTAGGACATCAGCGTTGGCAGGCGCGCCGGCAAGCTCGGCGCCCGCTTGTGCGCCGTCTCCATGAGAGAAACGAGCCCATAGACCTGATCGATCCGGTTAGACGGCATCATCAGGGGGTCAGCCCAGCTGCGCTGCAACATCTCGATATTGTCGGAAGGCTCGATCCGCACGAAACGCCGTGGCGGGCGAACGATCCAGCCGGGTCGGACGTGCGCTGACAGCCACAAACTGGCCCGGTAGGCAGGATTCATCGCCCCCCACCCGCGCAGGCCGGGTCCAGAGGCAATGAAATTGTCCGCTTCCGGTGGACGGACCGACCCAAAGGCCGAGATCGCCACCGCGGCCCCCATCGAAATGCCGACGACCGTTACGGTCGCATCCGGGTGCCGCTGGCGGGCGATGCCTACGGCAGTGCGCAGATCCTCGCGCATCAGCTCTTCCTCGGGCCAGATTCCCCTCTCAGGCGAACGGCCGAAGCCCCGCTGGTCGTAAGCGTACACCGTGACACCCTGGTCAGCCCAATACGGTGCCGCCATGTGGAACGCATTGGCATAGTCGCTCATGCCATGCAGGCCGACAACGACATGCCCCTTGGCGGGACCGTCCTTCCCTGCCCAGGTCGTCAAACCCAGCTGGGCACCGTCGAAGGAGATGAACGTATTCTGCTCGACCTGGAATTCGGGCGTTACGGCTCGCGTCATGGACTTTGGTTCCTGAACCATCGGGGTTGCGCAGGCGCTGACAACCAGCGCCATCCACACAGTCAGCTTCCGGACAAGGCCGAGCGAACCGCGTACCTGAGTTCCGGCAGCACATCTGCCTCGAACCAGGGATTGCGTTTCAGCCATGCGGTGTTCCTCCAGCTTGGGTGCGGAATAGTGAACATACGCTCACTTGAATAGGATTTCCAGTTCGAAACTGTCTCCGTCAGTGTTTTTCCCATTCGCGGCCCAAGATGCCAGCGCTGGGCATAGCCACCGATCAGAAGAATGACATCAATGCCCGGCATCTGGTTCAGAACACGCTGGCGCCAGACATCTGCACAACGCTTCATCGGCGGCAGGTCCCCGCCCTTGGCGTCATAGCCCGGAAAGCACAGCCCCATGGGCAATATCGCCACCCTGGAGGCGTCATAGAACTCCTCCCGTGTCACACCCATCCAGTCGCGCAGGCGATCACCGGATGGATCGTTGAAAGGCACCCCTGTCGTATCCGCCAGATTGCCCGGCGCCTGCCCCGCCACGAGCACTTTCGACGTTTCCGACAATTGGAAAACGGGGTTTGGCGCGCGCTGCATCTCCGCTTCGCACAACCGGCACTGCCGCATCTCCGCAATCAGGGTCTGGAGATCATCGCTCATCTCGTCATAGTTGAGCGCAAATAAGGTCAGGAAAAGGAGTCATCGGCATGAGCGACGCAATCTCGCGGATAATTGAACCACGCGCGCATGATCTTGGCGGCGGTTTCCGCGTGCGCCGGGTCCTGCCGTTTCATGCGCAACGCATGGTGGGCCCCTTCATCTTCTTCGACCATTTCGGCCCAGCCGAGTATGCCCCCGGCGAAGGCTTTGACGTGCGGCCGCATCCGCATATCGGCCTTTCGACCGTGACCTACCTGTTCGAGGGCTCCATTGAACACCGGGACTCGCTGGGAACAGACGCGGTCATCCGGCCGGGCGCCGTGAACTGGATGACGGCAGGCCACGGCATCGTCCACTCCGAACGCACACCGCCCCCGGAACGCACCGCAGGGCAGAGCATGCACGGCCTGCAGACATGGGTGGCCCTGCCCAAGACGCACGAAGGCATGCCCCCGGCTTTCGATCATCATCCGGCAGATACGCTGCCTGAGTTCGATCATCGCGGTGCCCGGATGCGCGTGCTGGCTGGAACCGCCTTTGGGCACACCTCCCCCGTGCAGTTCCCCTGGCCCATCCTCTACGTCGCGTTCGAGGCTGACGAGGGCGCCAACCTCATCCTGCCGCAGGACATCGTCCAGGAGCGCGCCCTCTACCTTGTCACAGGCAAGGCGGTGATTGACGGCGAGGAGATCGGCGAAGGCCAGATGGTGGTATTTTTCGAAGGGGCCGATGTCGCAATCCGGCTGGAACCCGGCACGAAGGGCGTCTTCTGCGGCGGCGCGGCGATGGATGGTCCCCGCAAGATCGAATGGAACTTCGTCGCAAGCGACTCTGCGCTCATCGAACAAGCCAAGGAAGACTGGACACATGCGGCTGACGCGGGCGGAGCGGAACGGTTTCCGCTGGTTCCGGGAGACACGGCAGAGTGGATTCCTCTGCCCTGATCCGGATGCTTGCCCCCCGTCCGAGCCCGTGCAACACCCATTGCAACAGGAAACACTACGGAGAATCCCATGAAGAAGCTGTTCCTGGCAGCCTCCCTGCTCGCGTTGACCGCGTGCGGTGAAAAGGCTGTCACGCCAGAAGCAGAGACTGACGTCGCTGCAGCGCCTGCCCCCGAACTCCTGATGCCATTGCCCGAAGGCACGGTGCCCGCGATCACAGCAGAAGACCTCGCTGTCCGCATCAAGACGCTCGCCGACGACACGTTCGAAGGCCGCGGGCCAGGCTCAGTCACGGGTGAAGCGGCAGCGGACTGGATCGGCGCTGAAATGGCGCGCATCGGCCTTCAGCCGGGCGGCGACAACGGCTCCTATCTTCAGGAAGTGAAGATGGTGAACCAGACCATCGATCCGGCAGCCTCCTACCTGACCTTCGTCGAGGATGACGGCACCGAGATCCCGACGAGGCTGAAAGACGATGCCGTGATCTGGACCAAGCACCAGAATGCGACGGAACTCTCTTTCGACCCAAGCGATGTGGTCTTCGTCGGATACGGCGCTGTGGCACCGGAATATGGCTGGGATGACTATGCTGGCCTGGATGTCACCGGCAAGACAGTGGTGATCCTCATCAACGATCCGGGCTTTGCCACGCAAGACCCGGAACTCTTCAACGGCAAGGCCATGACCTATTATGGCCGCTGGACCTACAAGTTTGAAGAAGCCGCTCGCCAAGGCGCTGCAGCCGCAATCATCGTGCACGAAACGGCGCCAGCCGCGTACGGTTGGGGAGTCGTAGCAGGCTCCTGGTCTGGCGCTCAATCTGACCTCGTCCGCGCCAATGGCGGAGTCGACCGCACGACCATGGAAGGCTGGATCACCCACGAAAAAGCCGAAGAATTGTTCAAGGCCGCCGGGCTCGACTATCAGACCCTGAAAGATGCCGCCAAGGAACGCGGCTTCAAGGCAGTTCCGCTGACAGGCCTGAAGGCCAAAGGCGAAATCACCCAGAAGATCGAACCGCTGACCAGCCACAACGTCATCGGCATTCTCCCCGGCAAAAAGACCTCGGACGAGTACGTCCTCTATACGGCACACTGGGATCACCTCGGCAAGAAACCTACCGAGAAAACCGGCGCACCGGGCGAGGACTTCTACCAGGATCAGATCTTCAATGGCGCAGTAGACAACGCGACCGGCGCAAGCTCGCTGCTGGAAATCGCCGAGGCCATGGCAAAGCAGGACCTCGACCGCTCCGTCATGTTCCTGTCGGTTACGCTGGAAGAATCCGGCCTGTTGGGCTCGGAATATTTCGCACAGCACCCGACGGTTCCACTGAACAAGATCGTCGCCGGCATCAACATGGATGGTTCGCTGCCTCTCGGCCGCACGCATGACATGGTCGTGGTCGGCTACGGCGCGTCCGAACTGGAAGACATGCTGGTCGAATACCTCGCCACACAGGACCGCGTCGTTAAGCCTGACCCGAAACCAGAGGCTGGCTCGTTCTACCGCTCGGACCACATCTCGCTCGCCAAGCGCGGCGTGCCGATGCTCTATGCTGATGGTGGCGAAGACAAACTGGATGGCGGCATCGCGGCCGGCAAGGCAATTGCCCAAGCCTATAACGAGCAGCGCTACCACAAGCCGATGGACGAATATTCTGACAGCTGGGACCTCTCCGGCAACGTGGAAGACATCACCGCACTGTACACGATTGGCCTGGAGATTGCCCAATCTGACGCCTGGCCAACCTGGTATCCGGGGAACGAGTTCGAGGCAGCCCGCAAGGAAAGCCTCGGCCAGCAATAATCCCATTACCACCCGCCGGAGCGATCCGGCGGGTGGTCTCCATTCAAACGGAGCCTTTCAGGCATGCTGTCCTACCAGCACGGATTTCACGCAGGCAATCGCGCGGACGTGCTCAAGCATGCCGTGCTGCACGCCATTCTCGGCGCTGTGGCGAAAGAAACACCCGGCGCACTTTATGTCGAAACACATTCCGGACGCGGACGGTACGACCTGACCGGCGCGCAAGCCACCAAAGGTGGTGAGGCTGAAGACGGTGTCTTGTCTCTGTTGAATGACGGCTGCCCAAAGCCGTTGCGTCCGTGGCTGGACTTCGTTCGTGAGCGCGGCACTGCAGACTATCCCGGCTCACCGGCGCTGGCGCGGGGCCTGCTGCCAGCCAGCTCCAGGATGATCTTCTTCGAAAAACATCCGACCGAGCACAAGGAACTTGTAAAGGCTGTTGGACAGGACGACCGTGTGCAGGTCAAGCACGCCGATGGCTATTCCGGCGCTCTGAAGCTGACGCCCCGCGGCGGCGAGAAAATGGTCTGCTTCGTCGACCCAAGCTACGAAACCAGCCGGGACATCGACGCCCTCGCTCTCTGGACGCCTCGCGCTCTGAAGCGTTGGCCAAAAGGGATCGTGATCCTTTGGCTACCGCTGTTCAAGGACGGGCGGGAAGCCGAATTCGGCGAATACCTGACAACGCTCGATGACTGTTTCGTCGCAGGCGCGCGCTGGCCGATGGATCCGCTGGACGAAGGCGCGCTCGAAGGGTCCGCCATTGTCGCTTACGGAGCGCCTGCCGCGTCGCGGGCCGCCTCTCTCGCCATTGCCAGCGCATTGCAATCCTGGTGGGCGCGCTGAGCGCTCAGACGCGCCATATCCTGCTCGCCGGTGGCGGGCATGCTCATGCCGTTGCCCTGCGCCTGCTCTCTGAAAGGCCACCGAAGACGCCCCTCAGGCTCACGGTTGTCGCGCCAGATACGCAAAACCTCTATAGCGGCGCCCTGCCGGGTGTCATTGCGGGACATTGGCCCGTTGACGCCATCAGCGTGCCCCTGCAGCCGCTCTGCAAGGCGGCTGGTGCGCGTTTCGTGCAGGACGCTGTGATAGCACTGGATGAAGATAAGCGAATTGCTCGCCTCGCCTCTGGCGAAGATATCGTATTTGATACGCTAAGTCTCGACATCGGGTCCGGCATCCGGCAACTCGGCATTCCGGACCCGGATGAAATAGCGGTCCCGATCCGCCCGATTAAAACCTTCCTCTCGCGCTGGCAGGACGCAATCCAACAGATGGAGTCCGGCGCAGCCCCACCTGCTGTCGTTATCATTGGCGCAGGCCTGGCTGGCATAGAAGTCTGCCTCGCCATTCGTCACCGCTTGCAGACGGCTCTGACAAAACCTGCGCGCGTCTGCCTTATTGACGCGAGTGACGAGATCGCCGCCGCCAACCACCCCGCCCTTCGCCGAACGCTGGCAACAGCCCTGACTCGCGCCGGTGTCCAGGTGTTGACCGGAACCCGGCTCACCGCATGCGAAAATGGCGCGGCTGAACTATCATCCGGAGACAGGATTCCGGTTGCTCTTGTTGTGAACTGCGCCGGATCAGCACCTCATCCATGGGTTTCCGAAACCGGGCTAAAAACGGAGCGCGGACGTGTGGAAGTCGATGCCTGCCTGCGATCGACCAGCCATCCGCATGTTTGGGCGGCAGGTGACACCTCGTACTTCACGCCTCACCCTTTGGAACCCGCAGGCGTATTCGCTGTTCGCGCAGGTCCCGTGATTGCCAAAAATATTCGCCGCTTGGCAAGTGGCGAACCGCTTACAGAGTTCCATCCGCAATCTGATTACCTGAAACTGGTGAGTCTTGGCGGCAAGCGCGCCGTCGCGGAAAAATACGGCCTGACCGTCACAGGGAGCCTGGTCTGGCGCCTCAAGAAATCGATCGACTTCTCATTCCTCAGCGCGCACCGCCTCACCACGGGCGATTGACACGATTGCGTCTGCGGAAATTTCTGCAGAAGACCGGCCCTTTCCCTGCATGCGCGCCAAAGCCTTTCGTTGGGCCTCGCTTTGCGTCGCCAGAAGTTGGGGATCTTTCAGCCAGCTTATTGCGGTATCCGCGATCAGTTCCGGTGTCTGCCGCGTCTGGATAAACTCGGGAACGATCTCCTGATCATCAGACACGATGTTCAGCAGGGTGATATGCTTCTTTTTGTAGAGGAAGCCCCGCGCCAGAGCCCAGGTCAACCAGCCTGTACGATAAGCGACAATCATGGGCGTGTCCTGCATCGCCACTTCGCTTGTGACAGTACCGGAACAGGCCAGCGCGAGATCCGCCGCTGCCATGGCGTCATATCGCTCTTCCGGCGTACGCAGCACTTCTGCCCAGCCGGACACATCCGGAAATGCCTCATCAAAAGCTTCAAGCATATTGCCTGCCGGCGACACGACAATCCGTGCACCCGGCACGGCATCTGCGACCCTCTTTGCCGCGTCCAGGAGCGCGGGCGCGACCTTGGCGAGTTCGCTACGACGGCTGCCCGGCAGGACAAGGCACATCTTGTCCTGCGGGTCGATGCCATGTGCCGCGCGAAACGCGACTCCGTCGCCAACAATATTACGCGACAAAGCCGGGTTCCCGATGACCGTTACCGGCAGGCCATAGGGCGCATAGTGGGGCACTTCCATGTCGTGCATACAGAGGAGATAATCGACGGTCGCAGCCAGCGTCTTTGCCCGTCCGGCCCGGCTCGCCCAGACTTGCGGGCCGATCAGTTTGATAAGTTTGATTTCCGGCGCCCGGGCACGAACGCGCTGAGCGACCCGGAGCATAAAACCCCAGGAGTCCACCAGAACAACCGCGTCGGGCTTGAAGGCAACAATCGCGTCGGCAGCCGCGTCCGCCAGCTTCACGACGGTGCCATAGGCGCGGATACCTTCCGCAAAGCCAAGCACCGATAGCGGAGAAATATCGAACGGGGAGTCTATTCCAATAGCCGCGAGTTCCCGGCCGCCAATACCGGCAAACTCGACATCATCCGTCTTTAGGCGGATTGCCTGCACCACTTCCCGCGCCAACAGGTCTCCGGATGCTTCACCTGCGACCATGAACAGACGCAGGGCGCTCACGAAATTCCACCCGGATCAAAGCCGTAGATGAAAACACCAAGGCGTTCAGCTGCCGCCTGCATCTCTGCCCGGCGCAACAGCAAAGCTCCGCCCGCTTCGACAGCGAGACCGGCAAGCCCGGCCGCCGCCACCAGTTCTACTGTCGAGACTCCGGTCGTCGGCAGGTCAACCCGGCGCTCCTGGTCGGGCTTCGGACGCTTGGCAAGCACGCCTCGGCGAGCACCTGGAGTGCCACGTATCGCTTCCGGTAATGCGGCGCAGCGCCTCAACATCTCGTCCGTGCCTTCCTGTGCTTCCACAGCGAGAACCAGACCATCGCAGACAACACAGCCCTGACCGATATCGAGCGAGCCTGTGGCTGCAGCAACCTTCGCCGCGTGCCGGATATCAGCAAGGTTCGCTTCACTTGGCGCCGGTCCGGCGATCAGGCTAGCTGGCGCCAGAAGGGCTTTGTTAGCCTCTTCCGTACCAATCACGTTGAAGCCATGCTTCTCGAATTCGGCAACCAGAACCTTGAGCAACGCGTCGTCACCTTTGCGCGCCTCCGAGATGACCTTCGGCAGGAGCATCGCACCGCGCATATCCAGCTTGAGGTCCTTGAAATTCGGACGCTTCACGATACCCGCGAAAACGAGGTCCCTGCAGCCAGCCGCCTTCAGGCGATCAATTCCGCCGCCGATCTCCCCAAGGCCAACCACATCGCCCGGATATTCCGCTAGCGCCGGCTCCTCGAAGCCTTTCAAACGCAGTACATAGACACCCTGTCCGCTTGCCACAGCGTGGCTCGCAATCGCGACCGGTAATTCGCCCAGTCCAGCAATCAATCCAAGCGGTGACGGCATGGCCTAAGCCGGCTTACAGATTGGTCGGTCTCCACCGACCTGGATAAATTTGATGAGCTCCATGGCGAGCGGCTTCTCGGCGAAGTCAATTGCCGCTTGAGCCAGACGATCCTTGAACAGACCTTCGCCAAAGAACACTGCCTTATAGGCACTGCGGATCTGCATCAGCTGGCTCTTGTCGAAACCGCGCCGCTTCAGCCCCACCATGTTAAGGCCTGAGAGTTTCGCATGGTTTCCAACAACCGAACCAAACGGGATAACGTCTTCCACCAGAATCGCACCGCCACCAATGAACGCGTTCCGTCCAATTCGGGTGAACTGGTGCACTGCCGCAAGGCCGCCGAACCAGACGTGGTCACCCACTTCGATATGGCCTGCCAGAGCCACATTGTTCGCCATCACAACATGATTTCCGATCTGGCCATCGTGCGCGACGTGAGCTCCGACCATCATATAGCAGTGATCGCCGATTTTGGTCAGACCGCCAAATTTGGGCATGCCGGTATGAACTGTCACGTATTCTCGGAAGGTGCAGTTCTCACCCACTTCCAGCCGCGACTCCGGATCGCTCTGGAACCCAATGACCTGCGGATTGCAACCGAGTGTCGCATGAGGATACAGCACGCTGTTGCAGCCGATCGTCGTGTGGCCGGTAACAACGGAATGCGTTTGCAGAACGCACCCGTCTCCGATCACAGCATGCGCGCCAATATGGCAGAACGGGCCAATGGAGACGTCCGTGCCCAGCTCGGCCCCGTCTTCGACAAAAGCGGATGGATGAATTTGTGTCGGCATATGAACGTCTCTGCACTCTGGCGCGGTACGTGCGCCGATCAGCTGTTTTTCTTTTGGTTTGCCTGCTTCTGCAACCAGGCGATTTCCCGCATCCACTGGCGGAGAGGCTTTGCTGGAGTGCCGCCCCAGGTTTCACCTCCATCGATATCACGGAACACGCCTGATGACGCGGCAAGACTGACGCCTTCTCCGATCCGGACATGATCTGCAATGCCGACCCGGCCACCCAGCATGGCATTATCTCCAACGCGGACGGAGCCAGAAATGCCACCGAAAGCAGCCATGACCACAGACCGCCCAAAAACGACGTTGTGGGCAATCTGGCTAAGATTATCGATCTTTGTGCGCTCGCCCAGGATCGTGTCCTCGAAAACCCCGCGGTCGACGCAGGTATTCGCGCCGATTGACACATGATCCTGAAGGATCACACGGCCGAAATGCGGGGCGTCGCGCTGCCCATCCGGAGCTGCCATCACACCAAAGCCGGTTTCTCCGATGCGAGCCCCGGACAACAAGGTGACGTGGTCACCAAGCAAAGCGCAAAAGATGCTGACATTCGCGCCGATCTGACAGTTTCGTCCGATCTGGACGCCTGGACCAACGGACGCGTTTGGACCGATCCAGGTGCCTTCACCAATCGTCGCGCCAGGCCCGATCACTGCGCCGGGAGAAATCCGTGCGCCGTCATGAACATTCGCATCAGATGAAATGCGTTCATCACTGGCCCAATCCAGATGCCGGGTCCGGAACATGGCAAGAGCGGCAGTGGCATGGGCAAAACGCGGGAACCGCGTAACCAGTTTCGAAGCCCCCTCCGGCACGTGCCGGAGGTTGGCTTCGTTGGTAACAAAAAGCCGCGCAGTTGGAGAAATCGACGGCGTGGCCTTGCCGTCGCCATCCAGGAAAACGAGATCGCCCTCCTGCGCATTGGCCGCAGATGCGATACCGAATACCGGAATGGCACCATCCCCGTCGAGCGTCGCGTCGGTCAATTCCGCTATCTGCCCGAGCGTCAAAGCCCCCAATGGCGCATAGAACCGCGGATCAACCGTCACGATGAACTCCGATTACTGAGGGGCTGGTTGGTCAGGAATCTTCTGACGCGTCACGGTCAGGGTCGGCGTAGCTGCGTCGAGTTTCTGGATGAGCAGAGCACTCGCATCAATCGTGTCCGCTGAATAGATCACCGAGCTTTTCGAAACGACGAGCTGGGCGTTCTTTTCCTGAATGACCTGAAGCAGGACTGGCTCAAGCGCCTTGTTGAAGTTGCCCAGGGCAACACGCTCGGTCAGCGAGAATTCTTGCGAGGCTTTCTGTGCCTTTGCAGCAAAGGCGTTCGCCTTGGCCTGGTAGTTGTTGAGTTCGGTCACGAGGGCTGCGTCAGCGTTCACCTGAGCGCGGGTCTTGCCAGCCAGTTTGGCATCGAGTGCCTTGCCTTCGGTCTGCAGCGTTGTGCGTTCCGGGTTCAGCTCGTTGTTCATCTGGGTTTCGATATTGTCGAGCTTGGTCGCCATATCTTTACCGGCCTTGCTTTCGCGCAGGATTTTGACTTCGTCGATGGCGACGATCGTGCTGCCTTGTGCGACCGCTGCCGGTGCTGTGACTGCCGCGCTGCTGATCAGGATAGCGAACGCGAACAAGAGTTTCTTGAGGTGGGACATGCCAGTCTCCATTCTGGGGGCTTGCGTTTAAAAGCGGGTTGAAGTCGAGAACCGGAACGTCTCTGTCCGGTCATAGTCCTCGCTGCGGAGGATTTGAGAGAAGTCGAAGCGGATCGGGCCAAACGGCGAGTTCCAGAACACGCTGAGACCAGCGGCCGCGCGCAAAGAAGCCGCTTCCTTGGTTAGCTGCGCTGCTGGCAGGCCCGACACCGGGTCTGTCGTGTAGAAGCTCGGTGCCTTGTCCGGTCCGCGAAGCGTGCCAAGGGAACCAGCATCGACGAACAGGGCACTCTTGATGCCATACTCTTCCGGAAAGACGTTCGGCAGGCTGAGTTCGAACGTTCCCTGGTAATAGAGGTTACCCCCCTGGGCATTCAGACGGCGTGTGGCGACAATCTCGCCAGTCGCCGGGTCGACGACCTGCAGGATTTCGCGCGGGCCGAGACCCGCCACATCAAAGCCCCGGAAGGTGGAGCCACCACGGAAGAAGCGGTTGTTGATCCGAACGCCTTCCCCATTTTCCAGCGGGAATATATAGCCGCCCGAGAACCGTGCGCTTGCCACGACACCTTTCCAGATGCCGCGATAGAAGGAGGTTCGCGTTTCCGTACGCAGATAATGGACGTCTCCCCCAATACCGGCCAGATCCTGGCTGAGTTGGAAGTCGAAGCCGCGTGTCGGTGTAATCGGATCGTTGGTGCGATCCCAATAGAGCTGGTAGCCGATAATGCTCGACAAGTCCTGACGTTCGGACCGGCAAAGCGTTTCGCGGTAGAGATAAGAAGGATCACAGCGGTCCAGAACGGTCTCCGTTGCCGCATCCAGCTCGCTGACCGTTGCATACCGATACGTGTCGTCTGACGCATCAGTTGGCGTATCCGTACCGCCAACCTGGCGGATCGCCCGCGTTCCGCTCGCCACATCGATGACATACGGAATGTCGGTAACCTGAATATCGTCGTATTGCAGGCGATAGCTCAGGCCCAGTTGCATGCGCTCCGTCAGCGGGAAACCGACCCGAACGCCGGCACCATAGGTGTCGCTGGTGAAGTAGGAAATGTCGGCAAAGTCCTGGCGTGTCGCAAATACGTCGACACCGGCCGAGAGGTTCCGGTCAAGGAAACGCGGCTCCGTAAAGCGCAGGTCGACGATCTGTTGGCGGCTGGATGAGGAGACACGCGCCACGACGGTCTGGCCACGTCCGCGCAGATTGCGCTGGCTGGCAGACAAATCGATCAGATAGGAGTCGACTGACGAGAAGCCGGCGGCGAAGGAAAGCTCGCCAGTCGGCTGCTCCTGCACCGTAACGTTCACAGCCGTCCGGTCAGGCTCGTCAGTAGGGACCTCTTCGATCTCAACTTCCTTGAAGTAGCCCAGCGCACGCACACGGTTCTTCGAACGGTCCAGCAGGATGCGGTTGAACGCGTCGCCTTCGGAGATACGGAGTTCGCGGCGGATCACGCGGTCGAGCGTCTGCGTATTGCCGACAATGTTGATCCGGTCGATGTAGACGCGCGGCCCCTCGTCGACCACGAATGTCACATCGATCCGTCCAGTATCGGGATTGACGTCAAGCTGTGGACGGATGTCCACAAAAGCGTAACCGGCGATACCTGCGGCATAAGTCAGGGAGTCGATCGTGGTTTCGATCAGGTCACCCTGGAACAGTGCGCCTTCCTTAATCGGAACGGCCGCACGCAACGCATTGGCATTGAGCTTCTCGAGCGCCGTCTCGACCTTCACTTCACCGAAATCATACTGACGGCCTTCATCGACCGTCATCGTGATATAGAAGTCTTTCTGGTCCGGCGTAAGTTCGGCGACGGCTGAGGTCACGCGGAAATCATAGTAGCCATTGTTCTGATAGAACTGGCGCAGCTTGTCGCGGTCATATTCGAGACGACCGGGATCGTAGTTGTCGTTGGAGCTGAAGAAGCGCCACATCCGCGACTGCTTGGTCACAATTTCACTACGCAGACGCGAGTCCGAATAGGCATCGTTGCCGATGAAATTGATCGAGCGAACGCCGGTAACCGGACCTTCCGTGATCTGGAAGATCAGATCGACGCGGTTTTGCTCCAATGGTTTGTATTGCGGCTCGACCTTTGCGGCGAAGCGGCCGGACTGGCGGTAGAGTTCCAGAATACGTTGCACGTCGCTCTGCACGCGCGCTGCTGTAAAGATCCCGCGGGGTTCCGCCTGGATTTCTTCTTTCAGCTTGTCTTCCTTGAGGGCGCGATTGCCCTCGAAGATAACGCGGTTGATGATCGGGTTTTCGACGACGCGGACAACAAGGTCATCCCCGCGGCGGTCAATCGAAACGTCGGCGAACAGATTGGTCGCGAAAAGCGTCTTCAGGGACAGGTCGATCCGGTTCGGATCAAACGAGTCACCGGGTTCCAGCAGCAAATAGGACTGCACCGTCCGCGCCTCAATGCGCTTGTTGCCCTCGACCACCACTGAACGGATTGTACCGCCGTACCGGTCATCTTCTTGCGCCTGTGCAGAGCCAGCGTCACCGATCACGCCCGAAAGCGCAAAGACACTGGTCGCCATGAAGGTCGCTGCAAGAAACTTACGCATCGTCGAATAAACTCTCTGACTAGTCCCTGGTCCGGTCGGCTCAGCCGACGCCGCCGCCAAATAGGCCGGTTTCTATGATGTCGCCCCAAGTGATGACAACCACCATCCCCAATAACAGGATCAGGCCAAATGTCAGGCTCACCTCCTGCACTTTTTCCGGCAGGTGACGGCCGGTCAGGGCTTCGTATGCATTAAATACAAGGTGTCCGCCATCCAGCACCGGCAGCGGCAACAAGTTGAAAAAGCCGATGCCGACTGAAATCGACGCGCACATGCCGAGAAGCATCCAGAAGAGCTCTGACACACGTGTGCCGACGGACACATTTTCCTGGCTCCAGACCTCATTCACGATACGGCGTGACACATCCCCGATCCCGACAGGGCCGGACATCGTATGGACCGACATCCGTCCGGTAATGATCCGGCTCAGCATCGTGACTGTCTGCTCGATGGTTTTACCCGTCTGAACAACACCCTGACCCAACGCCTCGACGGGATTGTACTTCGTCGGCGCCAGGACGCTCACTTTGTCCAGCGCCACGCCGATGGTTGCCTGGGGCACCATCTGGCCCAGCTCGTTTTTCCGGACGGCTTCATCCGGCGTCACGGTGAGCGTCTTTTCTGCATCCGCCCGCCGCACAACAAATGTCATGGGCGTGTGGGGGTTGAGGATCACCTCGAGTTGCACATCACCTGGACTTTTTATGGCCTTGCCATTGGCCGATACGAATATGTCGCCAGCTTCCAGTCCACCAGCTGCGGCCGGAGAGTCCGCTGCGACTGAGATAACGCCGACTTCGATATTCGGACGACCGAACGTGCCGAGCATGAGGGCGAAAATCAGGCTGGCGAGGACGAAATTGGCCATCGGGCCAGCAAGGCTCACAATGGAGCGCTGGCCCACGCTGAGTTCCGGATAGGGCTTTCCGGTGAGGCCACTTTCGAGTTTGCCGACATCGCCCGCAGTCTGAGATTCACCTGCGAATTTCACAAAACCGCCCAGCGGGATCCAGTTGATCCGCCAGCGCGTTCCTCGACGATCCTTGCGTTCGAAGATTGGCTTGCCGAAACCGACAGAGAAGGATTCCACTGCAGCCCCGAAAGCGCGTCCGGCGAGGTAATGGCCGTATTCGTGAACGACTACCACGATGCCCATCATGAAGATGAGGCAAGCCAGAAACAATGGACCTTGGCTTAGCAACTCACCCAAGCGTTCTATCCTCCACCCCACCACCCGGGACTCGCTTCAAGACATCTTCAGCCGCATTTCGCGCGTACCGGTCCAAAAAGCCGATCTCTTCTAGCGAATTACATGCCATTCCGGACATATTCCCGGACAGGAAGCGACTCAACACTTCCTTTACCACCAAGCTTATGTCCAGAAATCCGCAATGGCCCGCAATAAATGCAGAAACCGCTGATTCATTAGCACAATTTAATACCGTCGTGGCGGCGGGTCCTCCAGCAATCGCCTCGCGGGCGAGTTGAATTGCCGGGAATTTTTCGACGTCAATCGCCTCGAAATCGAGCTGGCCGAGCCTGACCAGATCAAGGCGCTCCACCAAAGTCGGTACCCGGTCCGGCCAACCCAGCGCATAGGCAATCGGTGTGCGCATATCCGGCGCGCCGAGCTGGGCGATCACGGAGCCGTCGGTGAAGTGGGCCATTCCATGAATAATGGACTGCTTATGAATGATTACGTCGATCACGCTGGCTGGCACATCAAACAGATAGGCCGCTTCGATGAATTCCAGCGCTTTGTTCATGAGCGTGGCGCTGTCGATGGAATTCTTGATACCCATGGACCAATTTGGGTGAGCTGCAGCCTCAGCGGGCGTCGCGCGGCGCATTTCCTCAAGGGTCGCGGTCCGGAACGGCCCTCCAGAGGCCGTTATCGTCAGGCGCTCCAATTGTCGGCCATCCCCAAGGCATTGGTGGATCGCACTATGCTCGGAATCAACTGGCAGCACGCGAACGCCGGCCTTCTTCGCCTCTTCGAGGATCAGACGGCCACCACAGACGACGCTTTCCTTATTGGCGATGGCGACATCATTGCCTGCCTGAACGGCTGCAAGCGTCGATTCAAGGCCCGCAGCACCAACAATGGCGGCGAGGACGCGACCTGCGGGCCGCGTCGCAGCTTCGACGACGGCCTTTGGCCCGCCTGCGGCTTCAATTCCGCTTCCTTCCAGACGCGCCCGAAGATCTGGCAACTGGCGCTCGTCGGCGATGACAGCCACTTGTGGCCGGAATTCTAGCGCCTGAGCGGCCAGCTTTTCTGCGCTGCTGCCAGCAGTCAGAGCGACGACGTCAAACCCGTTATCGTCATCCTTGTTGGCCTGCCGGATCACATCGAGTGCACTGCAGCCGATGGAGCCGGTCGACCCCATAATCGAAACTGAACGACGCCCTGTCATCCCTGAAGGCCCAGCATAGCCGGCAGGTCCGGGACAACGTGAAAAGCCAGAACAGACACAAACGCGACCGCACCGAGACCGTCCACGCGGTCCATGACGCCGCCATGGCCCGGCAGGATCGTGCCGGAATCCTTGACCCGGAATCGCCGCTTCAGTCCGCTTTCGAACAGGTCACCGACCTGTGCGACGACAGAGATGGCGATCCCGGTAACAATCCAAGTGACGAATGGCACCCGTTCGATATCCGCAACCGCGACACCGCAGAAGACACAGGCCGCAACCGCACCGAGCGCCCCGCTCCAGGTCTTGTTCGGGCTTTCTTTCGGCAACAGGCGCGGTCCGCCAAGCCCACGTCCGGTGAAGTAAGCGGCAGCGTCCGACGCCCAGACAAAGGACATGAAATACAAGGCGGCCGCGCGTCCGTCCCATGGGCCATCTCTCAACAACCACAGCGACGCAGGCAGCAAAGTCACATAGATGAGCCCAAACACGGCGCTACCGCGATAGTTCCAGCCGCCTTTTGCGATAATCGAGGCAAACACAGCACCGGCTGCCAGCACCGCAAGGGGAGCAGCCGACATGCCCAATGGTAATGCCAGACACGTCAACGCAGCGAAAACCACCAGAACCATCGGCTTTGAAAAGCCGCTAATGTGGCTCCACTCCCAGGCCATGATCCCTGCTGCAGCGGCGCAAGCGACAGCCAGCCCCCAGCCGCCCGACCAAACCGCTGCCAACCCGAGCGGGATCAGTATCGCCGAGGAGATCAGCCGAAGCCCGAGATTGGAGAATCTGAGTTCCTGAGGCGTCCAGTCCCCCATCAGCGCGCCCCCGATGGCACGGCACCGAACCGGCGTTCCCGGCTCTGAAAATCAGTGATCGCTTGCTGCAGCGCCGACTTGTCGAAATCCGGCCAGAGCACATCGGTGAAGACGAGTTCTGAATAGGCCGCTTGCCAGAGAAGAAAATTGGACAAGCGATACTCTCCGCTGGTGCGGATCAACAGGTCCGGATCCGGGATGTCGATCGTATCGAGGAAGCCCTCGAAGGCACGTTCGTCTATTGCTTCCAGCGACAGGTCCCCTCGCTGGACCGCTTCTGCAAGTCTCGAAGCAGCGCGAACGATTTCCTCGCGGCCACCATAATTAAAGGCGATATTGAGAAAGAAATCCGAATTCTCTTCCGTCTCGCGTTCCGCCTTGTCTACCAGATCCGCGATATCCGCAGGCAAGCCTTCGCGGCGGCCAATCACGCGGATACGGACGCCTTCCTTCTTGAGACGGCCAAGATCGCGCTGAACGTAGGCTTTCAGCAGGCCGAACAGCGCGCTGACTTCCGCCGCCGGACGGCGCCAGTTCTCAGTGGAGAAAGAAAATACGGTCAGATAGCGGATGCCCAGCTCAGGCGCGGCCTCGACCGTCCGACGCAGGGCCTCAACCCCGCGTTCATGCCCAGCTGCGCGCGGCAAACCTCTGGCTTTCGCCCAGCGGCCGTTGCCATCCATGATGATAGCAACGTGCTGCGGCCCCGGAAGCCGCTCTGCCCCGGCGCCCTCAGATGCGGGGGCGGGTGCGTGGGACATCAGACCAGCATGATCTCCGCTTCTTTGGATTTCAGCGCTTCATCGATTTTGGAAACATAAGTGTCCGTCAGCTTCTGGACTTCCTCGGACAGGGACCGGTGGCGATCTTCACTGATCTCGCCGTCCTTCTCCATCGCCTTGAGGCTATCCATGCCGTCACGGCGGATATTGCGGATCGCGACGCGCGCCGCTTCCGCATATTTACCGGCGACCTTCTGGAGCTCCTTGCGGCGCTCTTCGTTGAGTGGCGGAATCGGCAGGCGCAGGTTCTGGCCGTCGACGACCGGATTGAGGCCCAGACCTGATTCGCGAATCGCACGATCTGCAGCGCCCACAACAGACTTGTCCCAGACATTAACCGACAGCATGCGGGAATCAGTGACGGTCACCGAGGCGACCTGGGAAAGCGGAACGGTCGAACCGTAGGCTGGCACCATGATGGAATCGAGCAGGTTCACCGAGGCGCGGCCCGTGCGCAGGCCACTGAATTCGCTCGAAAGTGATGACAGGGCGCCTTCCATACGGCGCTCAAGGTCCTTCTTTTCATAGCTCATCTGGCAGGCGCTCCCATATTCGTAATCGTTGTAGACGTTCCCTGACCGTGCAGCACTTTGCGCAGAGATCCCTCTTCCTTCAGAGAGAACACCACGATCGGGATGTTGTTGTCACGCATCAGACTGACAGCCGAAGAATCCATCACGCGCAGATCCTTCACCAGCAACTCCTGATAGGACACGTCTTCATACCGGGTTGCGGTGGCGTCAAGCTTGGGATCTGCGGTGTAAACACCGTCAACCTGCGTCCCCTTCAGGAGCGCGTCGCAGTTCATTTCGATCGCGCGGAGTGCGGCTCCGGTGTCCGTGGTAAAGAACGGGTTGCCGATGCCGGCGGCGAAGATCACGACCCGGCCTTTCTCCATATGACGCTGCGCGCGGCGGCGGATATAGGGCTCACAGATCGCTTCCATATGGATGGCAGACAGGACGCGCGTCGGCACGTCCATATTCTCAAGCACGCTCTGCATGGCGAGGGCGTTCATCACGGTGGCCAGCATGCCCATGGAGTCGGCCTGAGCACGCTCCATGCCCTTGGCAGCGCCTGCAACACCGCGAAAGATGTTGCCGCCCCCGATCACAAGGCAAATCTCAGCCCCGTCGTCGCGGGCTTCCTTGATGGCCTTGGCAAATTTCTCGCAGGTTGGAATGTCTATGCCGAACTGGCCGGGGCCCATCAGGGCCTCTCCCGAAAGCTTCAATAGTACGCGTTTGTACTTGAGCGTGCGTGTTTCGGAGTCCTCGCTCGGCATTGTCACGTTTCCTCCGCTGAAGGCCTTACAGCCTCCTAAAAGATTCCCGGCCGCCTGTCATGGGCGACCGGGATGTTCAAAGCCCCTTGCGGGCGGAAAGGCAAGCCTGATCAGGCGCCTTTTGTCATGGAGGCAACTTCGTCAGCGAAGTTGTCCGCTTCCTTCTCGATGCCTTCACCGAGTTTGAAGTGGACGAAGCCGTTCAGCGTAGCGCCCTCACCCTTCAGGAACTCACCGACCGTCTGATCGGGGTTCATGACGAAGGGCTGCTCCAGCAGCACGACTTCCTTGTAGAACTTCTGCATGCGGCCGACGATCATCTTCTCGATGACGCTGTCCGGCTTGCCGCTTTCGCGGGCTTGCTCGGTCAGGACGCGCTTTTCGGATTCGATCAGCGCCGGATCCAGTTCGGCAGTCGTTGCAGCAGCTGGCGACGTCGCAGCAATGTGCATCGCAACCTTGCGGCCAACTTCGTCCAGATCGCCAGAACCGTCGAGCGCAACCAGCACGCCCACTTTGCCCATGCCTGCGGCTTCGGCGTTGTGGATGTAGGATGCGACTTTACCGCCAGCCACAACCTTGGCCGAACGGCGCAGGGTCATGTTTTCGCCAACCGTGGCGATCAGGCGTTTGATCAGGTCGTCAACGGAACCCTCACCATCCGGCGAAGGCGCGGCGGCCAGAGCTTCGACGGAACCGTCAGTGCTCAGGGCGGCGGCGGCGATACCAGCCAATGCCTTCTGAAAGGTCTCGTTGCGGGCAACGAAGTCCGTTTCAGCGTTCAGTTCGACAATAGCGCCGGTTTTGCCGTCGTCAGAGACCTTCACAGCCACCAGGCCATCGGCAGCCGTACGGCCCGACTTCTTGGCAGCCTTGGACAGGCCCTTCGCACGCAGCCAGTCAATGGCTGCGGCTTCATCGCCATTGTTTTCGACGAGCGCCTTTTTGGCGTCCATCATGCCAGCGCCCGTTTTTTCACGGAGCGCTTTCACAAGCGCAGCTGTAATCTCAGCCATAGCTTTATTCCCTCAGTTCGATTGTATGCGACGCGGATTATGCGCCAGCTTCGTCAGCGGTTTGATCTGCAGCAGCAACGTCAGCTTCCACAACACCCGTAACGTCTTCCAGGGCGCCCAGATCGACACCGAAGCCGGCGCTGGATTCGGCGAGGCCGTCGAGGACGGCATCGGCGAACAGGTTGCAGTAGAGCGAGATGGCGCGTGCAGCGTCGTCGTTGCCCGGGAAGCCATAGTCGGCGTCTGACGGGTCGCAGTTCGTATCAAGGACAGCCACGACCGGGATACCCAGCTTGCGGGCTTCCTGGACAGCGATGGCTTCCTTGTTGGTGTCGATCACGATCATGGCAGACGGCAGGCCGCCCATGTCAGCAATACCGCCGAGCGACTTTTGCAGCTTCTCGCGGCGACGCTCCAGATCGAGCAGTTCTTTCTTCGTCAGACCGCTGCCGCCACCGCTTTCAAACATGGCGTTCAGTTCGCGCAGTTGTTTGATCGAGTTGGACACGGTCGACCAGTTGGTCAGCGTGCCGCCGAGCCAGCGGTGATTCATATAATACTGGGCGCAACGGTGTGCGGCTTCAGCCACAGGATCCTGAGCCTGACGCTTGGTGCCGACGAACAGGACGCGGCCACCCTTGGCGACGGTTTCGCGCACAAACAGCAATGCCTGGTGCAGCGAAGGTACAGTCTTGGACAGGTCCATGATGTGGATGCCGGAGCGCTCGCCGTAGATGTACGGCTTCATGCGTGGGTTCCAGCGGTGGGTCTGGTGACCGAAGTGAACGCCGGCTTCGAGCAGCTGACGCATTGTGAAATCAGGTAGGGCCATAGATTTTCTCCATCCGGTTGGCCGTCACAGGTGGAACTTTGGACCAACATGGCCCGCAGCACCGGATGCACCCGTGAACTGGTTTAAGATGAGGCGGCTTATACAGATATTCCCTTGCCCGGCAAGCACTCTGGAGCCTGTTTTGGCAGGACCTGGCGTGACCCATTCATGACGATACCGGACCTGCAGATGCCCTGCATTGCCTGAACCGGACCAATCCGGACCATCAAGCCGCCTTTAGGGGCTCCACCCGCTCAACGCCGGGCACATCTTTCAGGGCCCTCTGGGCCCTCAGATTGATTGTATAGGTCGCCGGCAGCTTAAGGATCACAAGGCGCCCGTCTTCGAGCGGAACCTCGACCAGGATCTCCCCCCGTTCAGAATCGGGCAGCTTGGCGAGGTGCTGGATCACGCCGGCAATCTCGCCCGGATTGGCGCCCACAGCGAGACGCACTTTCAGCGCGCCCATTCCATTGCTGAGGCGCGCTGCTTCCAGCGGCAGGACCCGCTCGGCATTGAGGCGGATCTCTTCCCCGTTGCGCTTGACCCCCACGGTGACCGCAACCGCATTGCCGACCTGCAGCAGGTCATAGTTCTGAGACAGGGTCTCCGGAAACACCATCATCTCCACTTCCCCGGTCGGGTCGGAGAGCGTGAGGAAGGCGAACTTGCCTCCATTCCGGGCCGGTTTGTCCGAACGCAGGCGCACGATGCCGATCATCTCGATCGGCTTGCCGTCGGCAGCGCGTTCCTCGATCTCCATCGCCAGCGTCACGCGCTCCCGGTCGATACCGGTCAGGACATCGTCCAGCGGGTGACCGGAGAAATAGAAGCCGATGGAGCGGAATTCCTCGTCCAGTTTCTGCTGGCCGTTCCAGGCTTTGACCGTGGGCAGCGCAGGCCGCAGTGCAGGTTCTGCCTCGCCGAACAGGCCGCCCTGCCCGCCCATCCGGTCTTCGGCGGCGCTGGCCGCCATCTGCGCCAGCATCGGCGCACCCGCGAGCACACGGGCGCGGTTCTTGTCGAAACTGTCGAGCGCCCCGGCCTTGGCGAGGGATTCGAACGCTTTCTTGTTCACATGTTTCGGATCAACCCGCTCGGCGAAATCGTAGATGTCCTTGAACGGGCCATCCTGTTCGCGGATGGCCACGACATGTTTCATGGCTTCGAGGCCCACGCCCTTCAGCGCGCCGAGGGCATAGACGATCGCACCATCGCGCACATCGAAATCAGCGGACGAGGCATTCACGTCCGGCGCCAGCACCGGAATCTTCAGCCGTTTGGCCTCCTGGAAGAAGGCCGCGAGCTTGTCTGTGTTGCCGAGATCGAGGCTCATCGAGGCGGCCAGGAACTCAACCGGGAAATGGCGCTTCAGATAGCCGGTATGATAGCCGATCAGCGCATAGGCCGCCGCGTGAGACTTGTTGAAGCCGTAACCCGCGAACTTCTCCATCGTGTCGAAGATGTCGTTCGCAAGCGGGGCTTCCATGCCCTTGTTCGCCGCGGCACCTTCCACGAAGCGCTGGCGCTGAGCGATCATCTCCTCAAGCTTCTTCTTACCCATGGCGCGACGGAGCAAATCAGCATCGCCGAGCGAATAACCGGCGATCTCCTGCGCCATCCGCATGACCTGCTCCTGATAGACCGGCACGCCATAGGTGGCTTCCAGCACTGGTTTCAGGTCGGGGTGGGCATACCGAACGCCTTCGGGGTTCTCCTTACCTTCAATATAGACAGGGATGTTCTCCATCGGGCCCGGACGGTAGAGCGAGATGATGGCGATCACGTCTTCGAGGCTGTGCGGGCGCACCTTCTTCAGCGTGTCGCGCATGCCTGCGCCCTCCAGCTGGAACACGCCCAGCGTGTCGCCACTGGCCATCAGGTCATACGTCGCCTTGTCGTCCAGGCTGCGCCATTCGGGACCGACATCACGCCCGTCACGCCGGATGAATTTCAGCGCCCGGTCAATCACCGTAAGCGTTTTCAGGCCGAGGAAGTCAAACTTCACAAGTCCGGCTGTCTCGGCATATTTCATGTTGAACTGGGTCGCCGGAAGATCTGCGCGCGGATCATTGTACAGCGGCACCAGTTCCACCAGAGGCCGGTCACCGATCACCACACCAGCTGCGTGCGTACCCGCGTTGCGGTATTTACCTTCCAGCGCCAGTGCTATCTTGAGGAGTTCGCCGACGCGCTCGTCGGCGTCCATTTCCTCATAGAATTTCGGCTCGTCGTCGATGGCTTCCTGAAGCTTTGGCGGATTGGCCGGATTGAACGGGATCAGCTTTGCCAACCGGTCCACCTGGCCGTAGGGCATCTGCATCACGCGGCCCACATCGCGCACCACAGCCTTTGCCTGCAGCGTACCGAAAGTGATGATCATGGCCACCGAGTCTGCGCCATACTTGTCGCGAACATAGCGGATCACTTCACTTCGGCGCTCCTGGCAGAAGTCGATATCGAAGTCTGGCATCGAGACGCGTTCGGGGTTCAGGAAGCGTTCGAACAGGAGGTCAAAGCGGAGCGGGTCCAAGTCTGTAATCAACAGCACCCAGGCGACGAGCGAACCTGCACCCGAGCCCCGGCCCGGCCCGACCGGAATCCCATGTTCCTTGGCCCATTTGATGAAGTCCGAAACGATCAGGAAGTAACCGGGGAACCCCATCCGTTCGATGATGCCGAGTTCATAGTCCAGTCGTTCGAAATAGGTCTCCCGCTCGGCATAGAGCTGGTCGGCTTCGGTGAGGCGGAACTCAAGCCCCTCCAGCGCCTGCTTGCGCAATTCCTCCGACTCCGAACGGCCTTCATTCGAGAAGTTGGGCAGGATGGGCTTGTGGGTCTCGGCCTTGATGGAACAGCGCCGGGCAATCTCGACCGTATTCTCGATGGCTTCGGGAAGGTCTGCAAACAGCAGCTTCATTTCCGACGGCGTCTTCAGATATTGCTGCGGGCTGACGCGCTTGCGGTCCGGCTGGCCGAGATACTGGCCGTTGGCGATACACATCATGGCGTCGTGCGCCTGTGCATCGGTTGGCTTCAGGAAGCGGGCATCGTGCGTGGCGACCAGTGGCAGCTCAAGATCATAGGCGAGGTCAATCAGGCCTTCCTCGACCGCGCGTTCCTCTGGTGTGCCGTGGCGTGTGATCTCGACATAGCAACGCCCCGGATAGGCGCTGGCCAGCGTGGAAAGTTCTGTTCGGGCATCGGCGATGCGGCCCTTCTGCAGGTGCTTGGCCACCTCGCCCTCGGCGCCGCCCGTCAGCACGATGAGGCCATCGGTCTGCTCCAGCGCCAGCGAACGCTTGAGCTTCGGCACGCCGTCGGCGGCATCAAGATAGGCCCGCGAAGACAGGAACATCAGGCGGCGATAGCCGGTCTCGTTCTGGGCGTAGATCGTCAGGCGCGACGGCTCGGCCCGCGGTACGTCTTCCACGACATCGAAACAACAGGCCATGATCGGCTGGATGCCCGCGCCCGACAGGGTCAGCGAGGTTTCGAGTGCGCCGAACAGGTTATTTCTGTCCGCAATCGCCACGGCCGGCATGCCATGATCTAGGCACCAGGACTTCAGGTCCTTGGGCGAAATCATGCTCTCCAGCAGGGAATAGCTGGATCGGACGGCAAGATGGATGAAGGGCGACTCGGACACGGGATCTCTCCTGAGGGGAGAGTAAACTGCCCGGCCCGCCCCCGCCAGACCAGTCAACAATACCCGGTTTTCACAGCTTATTCCGGTTCGTAGGGAACCAGCTTGCCGTCTTCCAGCGTCAAAACGCGGTCCATATGGGTCGTCAGGGCGTGATTGTGGGTCGCCACAAGAACCGCGGCGCCCTCTTCCCGGGCCATCTTGATGAAGGTGGCGAAGACGCGCTCAGTCGTGGTCGGGTCGAGGTTTCCGGTTGGCTCATCCGCGATCACGAGGCGTGGATTGTTGGCCAGCGCCCGGGCGATGGCGACGCGCTGCTGCTCGCCGCCGGACATCTGGCCCGGCTGGTGATCGGCGCGGTGGTCGAGGCCCATTTCGGCCAGGAGTTCGGCAGCCTTCTCGCGCGCAGCTTTGCGGCCGACACCCGCGATCATCAGCGGCATGGCGACATTGTCGGCCGCGTTGAACTCAGGAAGCAGGTGGTGGAACTGGTAGACGAAGCCGATCTTGGACCGGCGCATCGCGGTGCGGCCCTTGTCGTCCAGCTTCAGACACTCGATGCCATCCAGCAGCACGCTGCCGGACTCAGGCTTCTCAAGCAGGCCAGCCGTATGCAGCAGGGTCGATTTGCCGGAACCGGACGGACCCACCAGGCCGACCAGCTCGCCGGCTTCCAGTTTCAAGTTCGCGCCCGACAGCACGTTCAGCGCGCCCGCCGCCGTGCGGTAGACGCGGTCAATGCCGGACAGTTCAAGCACAGGCACGGTCATCACTCGAACCTCAGAGCGCCGACCGGATCCTGGCGGGACGCCCACCAAGCCGGAATGAGAGAGACACCCGCCGACATGCCGAGCGCGTAGAAGCCGGTGCTGAACACATCGCCCCAATCAAGGATCGCCGGCAGATGGGCAAGCCCGTAGGTCTCCGCATCGAAGACCTTCCCGCCATCCATGAACAGGTTGATGAAGGATTCGATGGCGCCAATGTTCAGGATGAACAGAACGCCCACAGTCATCCCCAGGATCGCGCCAAGCGAGCCAAGAACGGTGCCGACCATCAGGAACACACGCAGCACCCCGCCCCGGCCAAGGCCGATGGTGCGCAGGATGGCGATGTCGCGGGTCTTATTCTTCACCAGCATCACAACACCAACGATGATGTTCAGCGTCGCGATACCCATGATCACCATCACAAGCAGACGCACCATGGTACGCTCCACTTTCAGGGCATTGAGATAAGCCGCTCGCTGGCTTTTCCAGTCATAGAGATAAACCGCATTGCCTGTTGCTTCGCGGATCGCCTTCATCGCGTCTTCGGTCTTGTCGGGGTCCTTCAGGCGTATGTCGAGCATCTGGTAGTGATCCTTCGACTGGAACAGGATCTGCGCCTGGTCCATCGGCATGAAGATGTAAGCCATGTCGAGTTCGACGCTGCCGGTGGAGAAGACCTCGCCCACATTATAGGCCTTGGAGCGGGGTGTGGCGCCCATCACGCTCGAATTGGTGCCGGTGGTGATGATCTCCACCTTGTCGCCCAGCATGACACCAAGTCCTTCCCGGCCAGCGGCCAAGAAGGAGCCCATCATGATCGTATTGCCGCCGTTCTTGCCTTCGCCGAACCCGGCCTCAATCGCCGCTTCGCCGCCATCCTTGAGGAAAGGCAAGGTCGCGAGGTCTTCGGTTCGCAGTCCGCGCACCACAGCGCCGGTCTTGCGGTTGTTCGCGGTGACCAGGACGTATTCCTCGATATAGGGCGACGCGCTGGTCACACCGGGCACGGTCTTGATCGAGTTCGATAGAGCTTCTGCTTCAGCCTCGGAAAATTGATTGACCACAGCATAGACATGCGGCTGGCCGCCCAGCAGCGCGTCCAGCAGGGTCGCGCGGAAGCCGCTCATGATCGACATGGTGATGATCAGCGCCGCCACGGCGAAGAAGATGCCGACAAAGGAAATGATCGAGATCAGGCTGGCGCCGCCATGCTCCCGCTTGGCACGCAGGTAGCGCCACGCAAGCGTGCGCTCCAGCTTGCCGAAGGGGGCGGCGACATGGCTCATGCAGGCTTCACTTTTGCGATCACCTCATCGAACGGCAGCTCAATCTTCTCGCCGGTCTTGCGGTTCTTGACTTCAATCACGCCTTTTTCGAGGCCTTTTGGTCCGATCACCAATTGCCACGGCAGGCCGATCAATTCCATCCTGGCAAACTTGGCGCCGGCACGGTCATCGGTATCGTCATAGAGGGTCTCGATGCCGGCTGCTTCGAGCTTTTCGTAAAGCTCGCCGCAAGCCTTGTCGCAGCCTTCATCGCCGACACGCATGTTGATCAGGCCGACCTGGAAAGGCGCAACCGATTCCGGCCACACAATGCCGTTCTCGTCATGGCAGGCCTCGATGATACCGCCGACCAGGCGCGAAACGCCGATGCCATAGCTGCCCATCTGGACCGGCACCATCTGGCCATCCGGCCCTTGCACGACGGCATTCATCGGCTTGGAATATTTGGTGCCGAAGCTGAAGATGTGACCAACTTCGATACCGCGCGCCGAGACCTTGCGGTCTTCAGGCAGCGCGTTGAAAGCGGCTTCGTCATGCATCTCTTCAGTCGCCGCATAATACTGCGTGCGCTTTTCAACTTCCGCCGTCAGGTCAGAGTCGAAATCCAGATCTAGGCCCGGCGCCGGCAGGTCGAGCAGTTTCCGGTCGCAGAACACAGCGCTTTCCCCCGTGTCAGCCAGAATGATGAATTCGTGGCTGAGGTCGCCGCCAATCGGTCCCGTATCCGCGCGCATCGGAACGGCCGTCAGGCCCATCCGATTGAAAGCGTTGAGATAGGCACAGAACATCTTGAAGTAGGAGACGCGCGCGCCCTCTTCCGTCAGATCGAAGGAATAGGCATCCTTCATCATGAATTCACGACCACGCATCACGCCGAAACGGGGGCGCACTTCATCGCGGAACTTCCACTGCTGGTGATACAGGTTCAGCGGCAGCTGCTTGTAGCTTTTCACGTAAGAGCGGAACACATCCGTGATCAGCTCCTCATTGGTCGGGCCGTAGAGCATTTCGCGGTCATGGCGGTCCTTGATGCGCAGCATCTCCTTGCCATAATCCTCGTACCGGCCGGATTCCCGCCAGAGATCCGCCTGCTGCAGCGTCGGCATCAGCAGTTCGACGGCGCCTGCCCGGTCCATCTCTTCCCGTACGATCTGTTCGATCTTGTTCAGGACGCGAAGGCCCAGCGGCAGCCATGTGTAAATGCCGGCACCGTTCTGGCGCACCATTCCGGTGCGCAGCATCAGCTGGTGTGAGACAATAGCCGCGTCTGCCGGCGCTTCCTTGGAAACGGGCAGGAAGTATCTGGAAAGCCGCATCGAATCCTCGGGGACTGGTGTGTAAATCGCGGCTCACCTAGCCGCAGCGACCCCTATTGCGCAAGCAGCCGTGGCACGACGACCGCCGCGATGGCCGTGATCACGCTCGCGGCGATCGTGGCCCAGAGCGCCTTCTTGCGAAGCATCGGTTCCTTGGGGGCGGCCTCTTCCGTGCCTTCGACAGTCGTGCCGTCTTCCCACTGGCTCTGAACGCCAATGGGAAGGACGATGAAGAAGCAAACCCACCAGGCGATCGTGAAAACGACCAGCCCGCTCATGAACTGCATTAGTGGTGGCCTTTCGGGGTTTCCATCAACTCGATCAGAACGCCGTTGGAGTTCTTCGGGTGGACAAAAATGATCAGGGTGCCGTGCGCGCCAATACGCGGTTTGCCCAGCACGGTTGCCCCGCGCTTGCCCATCTCCTCGACGGCCTCGTGGATGTCGTCCACTTCGAAGCACATATGGTGCTGGCCGCCATTGGGGTTCTTCTGAATGAAATTATGGATCGGGGACTGTTCGTTGAGCGGCTCGATCAGCTCGATCTGGCTGTTCGGCAGGTTCACGAAGCAGACTTTCACACCTTGCTCGGGCATGTCGAACGGGGTCGTAATGTCTGTCGCCCCATAAAGCGTGCGATAGGTTTCGCAGGCGGCCTCAAGGTCCGGCACGGCGACGCCGACATGGTTCAACGGTCCGATCTTGAATTCACTCATAGGTCTCAGGTCCTCAAAACAACAACTTCGATCATCGGGCGCAGGCCGTAGACTGTCTCTGCGGCCTTTCGAAGCGCGCGGCCGATGGCCCGCTCGACCGCTTCATCATCCAGGCGGTCCTTGCGCTTCATGCCGGTCACGGCCTTTTCGGCCACTTCATCCAGCACTTCCAGCCCTTCATCCGCCAGCCGGCCATCCGGCTCGGAAAAGCCTTTTACCACAATTACCGGCCCATCCACGAGATTGGCGTGCGTATCGATGGAGACGGTCGCGAAGATAATGCCGCTCCAGGACAGTTTGCGGCGCTCCTGCAGCCCCTGTGCCCCTTCCGGGACCAGCTGGTTGCCATCCAGAAACAGGCGCCCGGCGGGCACGTGGTCGATGATCTCGGCGGGGCCCGGCGCGAGGCGGATCAGGCTGCCGTTTCTCGGCGTGACGGCTTCTGCCACCTGCAGCGAGCGGGCATAGGCCGCGTGCTCCATGATGTGGCGGCGCTCGCCATGCACCGGCACGGAAATCTTTGGACGCACCCATTGGTACATCCGGCGCAACTCGTCCCGGCACGGGTGTCCGGAGACGTGAATTTTCTGCGGCACCATGCGCGGGGTGATGACGCGGATGCCTTGTTCCGCCAGTCCGTTCTGGAGTGCGAAGATGCCGCGCTCATTGCCGGGGATCTGACGCGAGGAGAAAATCACAGTGTCCCCTTCGCGCAAAGTAACGTTGCGATGGTCACCCTTGGCAATCCGGGACAGAGCCGCGCGTGGCTCACCCTGACTGCCTGTGCACAGATAGAGGATATGCTCCGGCGGGAAATGTCCCGCTTCGCTCTCATCCACGAATTCGAGCCTGGGCGGGAGGATGCCAACAGCTTTGGCCGCGTTGGTGATCTTGTGCATGCTGCGCCCGACAAGGCAGACATGCCGGTCGGCCTGCGTGGCAGCATCGACGATGGATTTCACGCGGGCAACATTGGACGCAAACGTCGTGACAGCGACAGCGCCAGTCTTCTGCGCCGCGATCAGCTCAATCAGCCCCTGCCGAACCGTTTCTTCAGACCCGGACTCGCCTTCTTCGAAAACGTTCGTGGAGTCGCACACCATGGCGAGCACGCCGGCGTCCCCAATCGCGGTAAGGCCTGCAATGTCCGTGGAGGAGCCGATCTGCGGATCCGGATCAATCTTCCAGTCGCCCGTATGCATGATCATGCCTGCAGGCGTGCGGATGGCGAGCGCGTTCGGTTCCGGAATGGAATGAGTCAGCGTGACATAAGTCACTTCAAACGGACCAGCCTGTATGGTGGAGCCCATTGAGATGGTCTTCAGCGCCGCCGTATCGACACCTCGCTCATTCATCTTCGAACGAACGAGCTCCGCCGTGAAGGGCGTCGCATAGATCGGAGCTTTGGTCTGCAGACGCGGATAGATGAGGCCAATGGCACCGATATGGTCTTCATGCGCGTGCGTCAGGAAGACCGCATCGATATGCTCACCGATCAGGTAATCCGGATCCGGACAGATCAGATCGATGCCCGGTGTATCGTCATTCCCGAAGGTGACGCCAACGTCTGCCAGGATCCAGCGGCGTGCCTCCGGCGGGCCGTAGCCATAGGCGTTGAGGTTCATGCCGATTTCGCCGCAGCCACCGAGCGGCAGGAATACGAGTTCGTCCTGAGTTTGGGATGAATCGGCCATGAGGTCCTATTTGTTGAGTCTGTAGATTTCCAGGAGTCCCCGGATGAGGAGGTCCTGGTCGTAATGGTCGATGGTCTCGCTGGCGCCTTCGAACAGCGACGCGACACCCCCGGTGGCCACCACGCTCATCGGCTTCCCATATTCTGCCTTGATGCGGTTCACGAGGCCGTCGATCAAATCGATATAGCCCCAGAACACGCCGGATTGCATGGCCGAGATCGTGTCCTGACCAATCACCTGCGCCGGGCGCTGGATCGCGATACGCGGCAGCTGGGCAGCCGCTTCGTGCAGCGCCTTGACGGACAAGTTGACACCCGGCGAGATGATGCCGCCTTCGAAGGCGCCATCCTCTGCAACCACGTCAAACGTCGTGGCCGTGCCGCTATCGATAACGATCAGATTGCCCGGATATTTCCTGTGCGCACCCAGCGCGCTGACGATCCGGTCCGCGCCCACCTGTTCAGGGCGACGGATGCGGATCTCCATGCCGGTCTTCAGGCCCGGATCGCCTATGAACATTGGTTCAACGTGCAAATAGCGGCGGGCAAGGTTGCGGAAGTTGAACACGGCTTGCGGCACCACGGTAGAGATCACGCAGCCATTGATCTGGCTGAGATCCGCGCCGTGAATGTCCGCGAGGCGCCAGAGCCAGGCGGCATGATCATCAGCGGTTTTGGTCGGATCCGTGGCGCTACGCCACTGGTTCACCCATGTCTTGTCGTCATGGATACCAAAAACCGTGTTTGTGTTGCCAACGTCGATCGCGAGCAGCATGCGGGGTCAGACCTCTCCAATAAGATGTACGTCGCCAGCCCTTATGGTCTGTTGCGACCCGTCCGGCAATCTGAGGATAAGAGCCCCATCTGCGGCCATATCCTCGAATACGCCTTCGATGGGTACGCCGCCGGGGGAAACGCGAACCTGTTTGCCGAGGCCTTCGGCGCGCGCCAGCCAATCCTGCCGAACCGTCTCGAATCCTGATCGGGCTTGCTCGATGCGCGCAATAAAATAGCGGGCTAACACACCAAATACTTCAATGCGATCAATGCTCTTATTTTGTGCAAGGTCCGCGATACAGGTTGCCGCCTGTCCAGCCCCCGGTGGAACTTCAGCGACATTGATCCCCATGCCAGCTGCGACCCAGAGCCCCTGTTCATCTCTGCCTGTCTCGACAAGAATGCCGGAAAGCTTTGCACCGCCCACGCGAACATCATTGGGCCATTTGAGGCGGACATCTGCATTGGGCGCAAATTCCAGTGCAGTATCGCTGATGGCGAGCGCTGCCGCGAAGGGAATTCGCGTCGCTGTTGGAATGCCGCCCGGCTCACGGAACAAGGCCGTACTGAATAGGTTCCCCTTCGGCGAGACCCATTCCCGCTGCAGCCTGCCCCGACCGGCGGTCTGTTCGTCAGCGATGATCCAGCAATCCTCGAAGCCACCGGCCTGCGCGCGGCGGCGGGCTTCGGTATTGGTGCTGTCTATCGTGCCGAAGTGATGGACGGGCCAGACTTGGCTCAAGCCGTAATCCCCAACGCAGCCTGTCCGGTCCAACCGCCAAGTACGAAGAAGAAGACCATGAACACGACCACAAACAGGGCCGAAGTCAGCACAACAAGCATGACGGAGCTGTCGATGGACTCGAACCGCTCAGTCGGCTCATCAAACCACATGATCTTGATCAGGCGGAGATAGTAGCCAAGCGACACGACCGATGAGAGCACCAGGATAATCGCCAGCGGGTAAAGCCCGGCGCCGATGCCGGCTTCCAGAACGACCCATTTGCCGAGGAAGCCACCAAACGGCGGCAGGCCGGCAACGGACCAGATCAGAACTGACAGCGCGATGGTCAGCCACGGGCGCTTGCTCATCAGACCACCAAGCTCGGAGATACCCTCTACCATACCGCCCTGGCGGCGCATGGTGAGAACGGCTGCGAAGAGGCCGATGGAGCTGACCACATAGAGGGTCATGAAGGTAAGCAGCGGGCCAGCGCCGAGATCCTTGCCTGCGGCCACAGCGACGAGCGCATAGCCAACGTTGGCGATCGAGGAATACCCCAGAAGGCGCTTGATATTGGTCTGCGTCAGGCCGCCGAAGGCGCCAATCAGCATGGAAAGACCGGCGATGATCGAAACGATCAGCTGCCACTGGTCCATCGAATTGCCGAAGACCTGGAACATGACGTTTGCGAAGACAACCATGGACGCCATTTTCGGCGCCGCACCGAAGAAGGCACCAACCGGCGTCGGGGCGCCTTCATAGACGTCCGGGGTCCAGACGTGCATCGGCGCCGCCGAAACCTTGAAAGCCAGGCCGACGATCATGAGCACCATGCCGAACATCAGGCCGACAGATGGTTCTGCCGCAGCGATACCCGCATAGTCAGTCGTGCCAGAGAAACCGTAGACCAGCGACGAGCCGTAGAGCAGCATACCGGAGGCCAGTGCGCCGAGAACGAAGTACTTCAGACCGGCTTCCGAAGAGCGTGCAGAGTCACGGTGGAACGCAGCCAGCACATAGGATGAGAGGCTCAGCGTCTCGATGCCCATATAGAGCGTCATCAGGTTCGCTGCCGACAGGATCATGCCCATGCCGAGCGAGGCAAAGATGGTCAGCAGCGCGTATTCATAGCGGGCCGTTTCGTGGCGCTTCAGGAAGCCTTCGGACATGACCAGCGCAAGACCGCCGACCACGTAGGATACGATCTTCGCATAGTTCACGAACGTATTCGTCTCAACGAGGCCGCCAAAGGCCTCGCCGCCCTGATAGAACACGGCGGCAATACCGGCCGCAACGAACAGGACGAGCGCCCCGAACTTGAACGACAGTCCGTTGAAATTATCCTTGAGCAACGCGCCAAGCAGCACGCCAACAAGACCTGCGGCAGCGAGCCAGAGTTCCGGCCCGATCGCCAGCGTCATGGCAGTGAAGTCGAGCATGGGCGATCAGCCTCCAGCCATCATCGAGAGAATGCGAAGCGCAGCGCCCTCGGTCAGGTTTAAGATCAGGTTGGGTGCGACGCCGAACAGCAGCGTCAGCAGCGCCAACGGGACGATTGTAATGAGTTCGATCCGGTTCATGTCCTTGATGTCGTTCAGGGCCGGATTGGTGATCTCGCCAAACACGGTGCGCCGGTAGAGCGTCAGCATGTAGACAGCCGAGAAGATCACGCCAAGCGCGGCGCCACCTGCAGCCCATGTCGAGGCCTGGAAGCCACCGATCATGGAAAGGATCTCACCAATGAAACCCGATGTGCCCGGCAGGCCAACGTTCGCCATGGTGAACAGCATGAAGATGGCCGCGTAGATCGGCATCCGGTGCACGAGGCCCCCATAGGCTGCGATCTCGCGGGTATGCATACGGTCATAAACGACACCGACGATCAGGAAGAGCGCGCTGGCGATGAAGCCGTGGCTGATCATCTGGAAGATCGCGCCCTGCACACCGACTTCGGTGAACGAGAAGATGCCCAGCGTCACAAAGCCCATGTGCGCAACCGAGGAATAGGCGATCAGCTTCTTCATGTCGGTTTGGCGCCAGGCAACCAGCGACGTGTAGATGATGGCGGCCACAGCCAGTGCGAACATGAACGGCTGGAACAGGTGGCTCGCATCCGGGAACATCGGCAGCGAGAAGCGCAGCATGCCGTAGCCGCCCATCTTCAGCAGCACGCCGGCCAGCACGACTGAACCCGCCGTCGGGGCCTGAACGTGCGCGTCCGGAAGCCAGGTATGGACCGGCCACATTGGCAGCTTCACCGCGAAGGACGCCATGAAGGCCAGCCAGAGCCAGGTCTGCGCATGCGGTGTGAAGGCGAATTTCTCCAGCACTTCAAAGTCCGAGCTGCCTGCTGTGATGTACATGTACACCACGGCGACCAGCATCAGCAGCGAGCCGAGCAGCGTGTAGAGGAAGAACTTGAACGAGGCGTAGATCTTGTCCTTGCCGCCCCAGATGCCGATGATGAGGAACATCGGGATCAGGCCAGCTTCGAAGAAGATGTAGAACAGGACCAGATCGAGCGAGGTGAACACGCCGATCATGAAGGTCTCAAGCACCAGGAAGGCGACGACGTATTCCGTCACGCGCTTATGGATCGAGTTCAGGCTGGCCAGAAGGCAGATCGGCGTCAGGAAGGTCGTCAGCAGGATCAGCGGCAGCGAGAGGCCGTCAACGCCCAGCTTGTAGCTGATCGACTGGTACCAGACATGTTGTTCGACGAGCTGGTAGCCCGGCGTCGACGGGTCATAATACAGGAACGCCGCCACAGACACGATGAAGGTCGCGACAGAGATCACGAGGCCCGCCATGAGCGCGGTGCGCCCGTCATTGGCCTTGTTGGCCACAGAGCTGCTGCCAGACGTGGCAGAGCGCACGGCCATGATGATCAATGCGCCGACCATCGGCAGGAAAGTCAGTGCCGAAAGGATGGGAAACCCGCCCATTAGTGTGCCCCTCCGACGTTCAGCCACATCAGTGCCCCGAAGATGAGCGCTGCGCCAATAATTACGAATGCATAGTGATAGAGACGGCCGGTGTGCAGAGCCGACAGGCGGCGGGCGCTGAACAGGGTCAGGGCCGTCATGCCGTCGGCGCCGGCGCCGTCGATGATCTTCTTGTCGGCTTTCCAGAACACGTTGCCGAGGAAGGCTGCGCCGCGAATGATCGTCGCTTGGTAGATCTCGTCAAAGTACCACTTGTTGTAGAACAGCGAGTAGAGCGGACCGCCACTCTCGGCGATGCGTTTGCCGACGCCGCGATTGAAGAAGTAGGTCATCGTGGCCAGCAGAAGGCCGCCCAGCGTGACGATCAGCGGCGCATAGATCACCCAGTCCGGCACTTCGTGGCGGGCATGCAGAACGTGGTTCTCAGAGGCGCGATAGATGGCGCCTGCCCAGAAGGCCTCGTTCGAGTGGTCGACGAAATAGTCGTAGAAGTAGAAGCCGGCGAAGATGGCTCCGAGGCTCAGCAAGCCAAGCGGAATCAGCATGACCAGCGGGCTCTCATGCGGCGTGTGATCGTGACCATGGCCATGATCATCGTGACCGGCAGCGTGATCGTCATGCGCGTGACCGTGATCCTCATGTGCTTCTTGTGACGCCATAGGGCCGTGGAAGGTCATGTAGATGAGACGCCAGGAATAGAAGCTGGTCAGGAAGGCGGCGACGATGCCGAACCAGAAGGCCATCTGCGCGAAGGAGACATTCTCCAGTCCGCCAGCGAACGCGCTTTCCAGGATCGCGTCTTTCGAGAAGAAGCCGGAGAAGCCGAGCTTCGTGTGCGGCACACCCAGACCGATGATGGCGATCGTGCCGATCATCATGGCCGCATAGGTCAGCGGCATGAACCTGGCGAGGCCGCCCATTTTCCGCATGTCCTGCTCATGGTGCATGCCGTGGATGACCGAGCCGGCCCCAAGGAACAGGAGCGCCTTGAAGAAGGCGTGCGTGAAGAGGTGGAACATCGCCGCCTCATACGCGCCGACACCGGCGGCGAAGAACATGTAGCCGAGCTGCGAACAGGTCGAATAGGCGATGACGCGCTTGATGTCGTTCTGCGCCATGCCGACGGTGGCCGCGTAGAGCGCCGTGACAGCACCGATCAGCGTGATCATGCCTGCGGCGACGACCGTGTATTCATAAAGCGGCGACATCAGGCAGACGAGGTAGACACCTGCGGTCACCATGGTCGCGGCGTGGATCAGGGCGGAGACCGGCGTCGGGCCTTCCATGGCGTCCGGCAGCCAGACGTGCAGGAAGAACTGGGCCGACTTGCCCATCGCGCCGATGAACAGCAGCACGCCGATCACTTCGACAGCCCACACACGGTGGCCCATGAATGTCATGATGACTTCGCGGGCCGGGGCCGGATCGGCAAAGGCCAGCGGGGTGACGACCGAGTTCTCGCGCAGCGCTTCCATGAAGGGCGCGAACTCGACCGTGCGGAAGATGCAGAATACGGCCATGATGCCGAGCGCGAGGCCGAAATCCCCGACGCGGTTGGTGACGAATGCCTTGATCGATGCGTCGTTCGGCGCCTTGTTCTGATACCAGAAGCCGATCAGCAGGTAGGAGGCGAGACCAACACCTTCCCAGCCGAAGAAGAGCTGGAGGAAGTTGTCTGCCGTCACCAGCATCAGCATCGTGAACGTGAACAGCGACAGATAGGAGAAGAACCGCGCCTTGTGCGGATCTTCGCTCATATAGCCCCAGGAATAGAGGTGAACGAGGCCGGAGACGCCGGTGATCACCGCCATCATGACGATGGAGAGCGTGTCGACGCGGATGGCCCAGTTGGCCTGGAACTCACCGACATGGATCCACGGCATCAGCGTGATGATGTGCTGCGTGATCGCTGCGCCGTGTTCAGCCCCATGCGCTGCCGTTTCGGCATGCCCGCCAACACCGGCGGCATAGGCAAACAGCTGGAACAGCGACAGTGCACCGGCCGCCAGCACGACGCCGGTGGTGGAGAACATGACGATCTTGTCGCCGATGATCTTGTGGAACAGGCCCGTCAGCGCCACGAGACCGGGCGCCAGGACGATGAAGAGAAGAAGTGCGTCTGAAAGCATGTCCGCCTAGCCCTTCATCAGATCTACGTTCTCGACCGAGATATCACCGCGGTTTCGGAAGTAGACGACCAGGATGGCAAGGCCGACTGCGGCCTCGGCGGCGGCAACCGTCAGCACGAGCATCGCGAAGATCTGCCCGGCAATGGTGCCGGAGAAGACCGAAAACGCGATCAGGTTGAGGTTCACCGAAAGCAGGATCAGCTCGATCGCCATCAGGATGACGATGATGTTCTTCCGGTTCACGAAGATGCCGACCACACCAATCGTGAACAGGGCGGCTGAGACCGCGAGATAATGTGAAAGACCGAGTTCCATCTGTATCAGATCCCCTGCCCCGGCTTGGGGTCCTTCAGTTCATAGGCATCGCTGCGACGGCGCGACGTCTGCTTGGCAATGTTCTGGCGCTTCACGTGCGGGCGATGGCGCAGTGTCAGAACGATGGCACCGATCATGGCGATCAGCAGGACGATACCGGCCATCTGGAACAGCAGCAGGTATTGCGTGTACATCACCTGACCGATGGCTTCGGCATTGGTGTCGGCGCCCGGCGCAGCGTCGAACGCATCCGGCCGCGCATGCACGCCCAGCACAGATGCCAGCACGATCTCGGCGGCGAACACGATGCCGACCAGCATGGCAAACGGCCAATATCGGAGCGTGCCGTCTTTCAGCTCAACAAAGTCCACGTCCAGCATCATCACGACGAACAGGAACAGCACCGCGACGGCGCCGACATAAACGACGACCAGAAGCATGGCGAGGAATTCCGCCCCGATCAGGACCAGAAGGCCTGCGGACGAGAAGAAGGCCAGGATCAGCCACAGCACGGAGTGAACGGGGTTCCGCGCCATAATGACCATCAACGCTGACACGAGTGTCACCGTAGCCATCAGGTAGAATGCGATCAGTGCCACAGCCCTCTGACCCCTCTTGTGTTTGGTGCGCGCAGTGCGCCCCGGTTACTCACTAACGGCACGCCCTAGCGATAGGGTGCGTCCAGTTCCAAATTCTTCGCGATCAGGCGTTCCCAACGGTCGCCGTTCGCAAGCAGCCGGTCCTTGTCATAGAACAGCTCTTCACGGGTTTCGGTCGCGAACTCGAAGTTCGGACCTTCGACGATGGCATCTACCGGACAGGCTTCCTGACAGAAGCCGCAATAGATGCACTTCACCATGTCGATGTCGTAGCGGGTCGTGCGGCGCGCGCCGTCTTCGCGCGGCTCGGCCTCAATCGTGATGGCCTGGGCCGGGCAGATGGCTTCGCAGAGTTTGCACGCGATGCAGCGCTCTTCGCCGGACGCATAGCGGCGCAGCGCATGCTCACCGCGGAAACGCGGTGACAGCGGGTTCTTTTCGAACGGATAGTTCACGGTCGCCTTGCGGCGGAACATTTCCACTGTGGCCAGCCAGAAGGCGCCGAGGAAATCGGTCAGCAGGGCGCCGCGAATGGTCTGCGCAAGGCTCATGATTGCACTCCCATGTAAGCGACATAGCCACCGACAACGAGGACAGCGAAGAGCGCGGTCGGCAGGAAGATTTTCCAGCCAAGACGCATCAGCTGGTCATAGCGGTAGCGCGGCACAATGGCTTTCACCATCGCGAAGAGGAAGAAGAAGAAGAGGATCTTGAACATGAACCAGAAGAGGCCCGCGAAGCTGGTCATGAACGGATGGTCGCGGACGAAGTCCTCACCCAGGGCGATCGGGCCATGCCAGCCGCCGAAGAACAGGATCGTCATCATCGCGCACATCAGAACGATGTTCAGGTATTCGCCCAGCATGAAGAGGAGGTACGGCGTGGAGCCGTATTCCACCTGATAGCCGGCGACGAGTTCGGATTCCGCTTCCGGAAGGTCAAACGGCGGACGGTTGGTTTCCGCCAGCGCCGAGACGAAGAAGATCACGAACATCGGCAGCATGACCACGACAAGCGGGAAGTTCTGGAAGCTCAGCACGTGCCAGTTCCAGAAGCCGCCCTCCTGATTGTTCACGATGTCGGCGAGGTTCATCGAACCGCACTGCAGGATCACCGTGATGATCACGAGGCCGATAGACACTTCGTAGGACACCATCTGCGCAGCCGAACGCAGCGCGCCGAGGAAGGGGTATTTCGAGTTGGAGGCCCAGCCGCCCATGATGATGCCGTAGACACCGAGCGAGCTGATGGCGAAGAGGTAAAGCACGCCGACATTCAGGTTCGAGATCACCCAGGTGCTGCCGCTGATCGTGCCGGGCGCAACCGGGATTGCGGCCCAGGCTGTAAAGGCCAGCGTACAGGTCAGGATCGGGGCGAACAGGAAGACGAACTTGTTCGCGCCCGCCGGAATGACGATCTCTTTCAGCAGGAACTTGCCAAAGTCCGCGAAGGACTGAAGCAGGCCGAACGGGCCGACAACGTTCGGGCCTTTGCGCATCATCACGCCTGCCCAGATCTTGCGATCCAGCAGCAGGAGGAATGCGATCGAGAGAAGCAGGACCAGCGTGAAGAGGCCGATCTGGCCGAGGACCAGCAGTGGCCCCCAAAGCTGACCCAAAGACTCGACGTAGTTGCTCATGGCGCCCGCCCTACTCCGCTGCCACAGGCGTGTCCAGCGCTGTCGCCAGCGCTGAGCATTCCGCCATGGTTTTCGATGCACGGGCGATCGGATTGGTCAGGTAGAAGTCCCCGATCACCGCCTTGAACGGCGCGCCAGACAGACTGCCTGCGCCTTCCGGAATGGCCTTCAGCGCTTCAGCGCCAGCCGCGCCCGGCGCGTAGCCGATGCCCGCAAAGACCGTGTTTTCACGCAGGCTCTCGCGCAGCGCGTCGACTGTGTCGTACGGCAATGTCTTGCCCATCACGTCCGACAGTGCGCGGAAGATGGCCCAGCCCTCGCGGGCCTCGCCCTTCGGCTGCACGGCCTTCGACGTGACCTGAACGCGGCCTTCGGTGTTGACGAAGGTTGCCGCCATTTCGGTATAGGCCGCCGACGGCAGGATAATGTCTGCGCGGGAGGCGCCGGCATCGCCGTGCGAGCCGACATAGATGACCGTGGCCGAGCCAAGCTTGGACAGGTCCAGCTCGTCTGCGCCCAGCAGGACAACCGTGTCCATGCCGCCGCCGAGGATGGCCGCCGTTGCTGCGCCGCCCTCGCCCGGCACAAAGCCGGTGTCGAGCGCGCCAACGCGGCCCGCCGCATTGTGCAGCACGCCGAAGCCAGCCCAATCATCGGCGACCGCGCCGGTGTCATTCGCCAGCTTCAGGGCCGCTGCCAGAACGGCCGCGCCATCTGGGCCGGTCAGGGCGCCTTCGCCGAGAACGATCATCGGGCGCTTGGCGCCTTTCAGGAAGTCTGCGGTCTCAGCCTTGGCCAGCGCATCGGCGCTGTTACCGAGGTGGGTGTATTCATAAGTGAGGTTTGCGGCCTCACCGATCACGCCGACTTTCAGGTTCGCCCAGAGCCAGATCTTGCGGATACGGGCGTTCCAGACGGCGGCTTCGACGCGCGGATTGGTGCCGACGAGCAACAGCGCGTCAGCCTCTTCCACGCCAGCCAGCGTCGGGTTGAGAATATAGTGCTCGCGCACGCCATCAGCGCCGTACTGCGCGCCAGCCGGGCGACAGTCTGTGTTCTGGACGCCAAGCGAGCGGAACAGGTCCAGCGCGGCTTTCGCCTGTTCGACCTCGATCAGGTCACCCGCGACAACGCCGATCTTGTCAGCAGGCTTGGACAGCGCAGCTTTGACGGCCGCGAAGGCTTCGCCCCAGGTGGCAGGCTTCAGGCGGCCATCGACGCGGACATAAGGCTTGTCGAGGCGCTGGCGGGCCAGACCATCCCACACGAAGCGGGATTTGTCGGACAGCCACTCTTCGTTCACGTCCTCATTCACTTCCGGCATGATACGCATCACGCCGTCGCCCTTGGCATCGACGCGGATCGCGGCGCCCATGGCGTCCATCACGTCGATGGAGGAGGTCTTGCGCAGCTCCCACGGGCGCGCATTGAAGGCGTAGGGCTTCGACGTCAGCGCGCCGACCGGGCAAAGGTCGATCACGTTGCCGGAAAGCTCAGACGTCAGATTTTTCTCAAGATAGGTCGTGATCTCGGCGCTCTCGCCGCGCGAGATCATGCCGATCTCTTCCACACCGGCCACTTCGGCCACGAAACGGACGCAGCGCGTGCACTGGATGCAGCGGGTCATGATCGTCTTGACCAGCGGCCCCATGTTCTTGTCTTCGACGGCGCGCTTGTTTTCTTCGTAGCGGCTGCCGGAACGGCCATAGGCCACGGCCTGGTCCTGCAGGTCGCACTCACCGCCCTGGTCGCAGATCGGGCAATCCAGCGGGTGGTTGATGAGCAGGAACTCCATCACCCCGTTGCGGGCCTTCTCGACATAAGGGCCTTTGGTGCGGATGTTCGGCGCAGAACCATCGCGGTTCGGGCGCATGTCGCCGACGGTCTGGGCGCACGACGCAATCGGCTTCGGCGCACCTTCCCACTCGACGAGGCACATGCGGCAGTTACCGGCCACAGACAGGCGCTCGTGATAGCAAAAGCGCGGGATCTCGGCGCCGGCTTCCTCACACGCCTGCATCAGCGTGTAGGACTTCGGAACCTCGACTTCGACGCCGTCGACATTGACTTTGAACAGATCGGACATGGTCCCCTACTCCGCCGCGATGACTGCGCCCTGCACCATGGCGCGCGGCAGTCTGTACTGGTTGATGCGGTCTTCGATTTCTGGCCGGAAGTGACGGATCAGGCCCTGGATCGGCCAGGCGGCTGCGTCGCCAAGGGCGCAGATCGTGTGACCTTCCACCTGCTTGGTCACGTCCAGCAGCGTGTCGATCTCGTCATGCTCGGCTTCGCCCTTGGCCATCCGCTCCATGACGCGCCACATCCAGCCGGTGCCTTCACGGCAGGGCGTGCACTGGCCGCAGGATTCGTGCTTGTAGAAGTAAGCAAGGCGGGCAATCGCGCGGATCAGGTCCGTGTCCTTGTCCATCACGATGACGGCCGCTGTGCCGAGACCGGACTTCAGATCACGCAGCGTGTCGAAGTCCATATAGGCGTCCATGATCTGCTCAGCCGGCACCATCGGAACCGATGACCCGCCGGGGATCACGGCCTTCAGGTTTTCCCAGCCGCCGCGGATACCGCCGCAATGGGTGTCGATCAGATCACGGAACGTGATCGACATCTCTTCTTCGACATTGCACGGATTGTTAACGTGGCCGGAGATGCAGAACAGCTTGGTGCCGGTATTGTTCGGACGGCCAAAGCCGGCGAACCATTCGGCGCCGCGGCGCAGGATCGTGCCGGCAACGGCAATCGATTCCACATTGTTCACCGTCGTCGGGCAACCATAGAGACCGGCATTCGCGGGGAATGGCGGCTTCAGGCGCGGCTGGCCCTTCTTGCCCTCGAGGCTTTCGAGCAGCGCCGTTTCCTCGCCGCAGATATACGCGCCTGCGCCGTGGTGAACATAGAGATCGAAATCCCAGCCGTTCAGGTTGTTCTGGCCGATCAGCTTCGCCTCATAGGCTTCCTTGACGGCTTTCTCGAGCGCGTGGCGCTCATTGATGTATTCGCCGCGAATGTAGACGTAGCATTTGTGCGCCCGCATCGCGCGCGAGGCGATCATGCAGCCTTCGATCAGCAGGTGCGGATCGTGGCGCATAATTTCGCGGTCTTTGCACGTGCCAGGCTCGGACTCATCGGCATTGACGACGAGATAGTGCGGACGGTCCCGCACTTCCTTCGGCATGAAGGTCCACTTCAGACCCGTCGGGAAGCCAGCGCCGCCACGGCCACGCAGGCCGGACGCTTTCATCTGGTCACAGATCCAGTCCGGACCCTGATCCAGGATTTCCTTGGTCAGGTGCCATGCACCGCGCTTCTTCGCCGCGTCGAGTTCGGGCGAATGAAGACCGTACAGGTTTGTGAAGATGCGATCCTTGTCCTGCAACATGGCCTAGTCCTCATCATCCTGGCTGGAGGGCACATCGCCCGCATCCACCCGTTTGGAGAATTCCGTTTCACCGCCATCAGCGAGCGTCTTCGCCTGGGCGATCCAGTCTTCGCGCTCGATACGCCCGGGGAAGCTCATGAAGTCTTCGACCCAGTCGACATTTTCCGGCGTCCAGGCGGCGATCTGCTTGAACGTGTAGACACCCAGCTCGTTGAGCGCGCTTTCGTTCTTCGGGCCGATGCCCTTGATACGCTTCAGGTCGTCATAAGAAGCCGGGTCGATGGTGACAGACTCCGGACGAGCACCCGTCGCGGCTTTCTTGTTCGCATCGATCAGCGTTGTCTTGGCTGGCTCTTCGCGTTTGGTATTGGTCGGCGGCGCAGCATCGGGCTTGCCCGTGGCTTCCGCCTCGGTCGGCGTGGCCGATGGCAGGTTCGGCAATGTGGCAATCGCGTTCCGGCTGCCATCGAACAGAGACGGCTCGGTCAGAGACGTGGCGCCCCCTTGTGGCGCGCTGTTCACGCGGTCTACTTGCGGGCCCGGATGCACTTCGACGCCGTTCTTCAGCTTGCCGAGGATCTGGGCCAGCGTTTCCGGTGTCAGGTCTTCGTAATAGTCGTCATTGATCTGCACCATCGGCGCATTCACGCAGGCGCCGAGACACTCGACCTCTTCCCACGAAAGACGGCCATCGTCGGTGACATACATGATGTCGCCGATTTCCTGCTTGCAGACGTCCTTCAGTTTATCGGCCCCGCGCAACTGGCACGGCGTCGTGCCGCAAAGCTGGACGTGGTATTTGCCGACCGGCTGAAGGCGGAACATCGTGTAGAAAGTCGCGACTTCGTAGACGCGGATGTAGGGCATTTCCAGCCGGTCCGCGACTTCGCGCATGGCAGGCTCGGACAGCCAGCCAGCATTGTCCTTCTGGGCAAGCCACAGCATCGGGATGACAGCAGAGCGCTGCTTGTCTGCCGGATACTTGTTCCGCCAGAACGCAATCTTCTCTTCCGTCTCCGGCTTGAACGCGAACGTATCGCCCCCAGCCTCAAGGTCAAAACGGCGCAGTGCCACTACTCGCCCTCTCCTGAAAAATATGTATCGATTTCACGCGTGAGCGGATGATCGGCAACGCTCAGACATGCAATGCGGACGGTCGACAAAATCATGTCAGGCATCCCCCCGCGCAAAATTGACCCGCGCGATCTTGCCGTCGCGGATTGTGTAGATAGCGGCCACCTGAAACCGGTCACCACCCGGGCCACGGGTCACATCTTCATGATCGATGACAACCGAGCCCAGATCGATGCGGTTGAGCAGCTTCGCCTGATTTTTCGGGAACTGAAAGAACAGCTCCTCATGGCGCGTGCGGATGGCCTCAATGCCAGTCTGAGTGGCCTCGCCATTCAGCGCGCCCAGCACGGCGTCGTCTGCGTAGCATTCGAGAAATGCCGCAATATCCTGCGCGTTGTAGGCGTCAAGCTGACGCTGGATCAGTTCAGACGACGCGCTCAACGGTCGATCTCCCCGAACACGATGTCGAGCGAGCCGAGGATGGCCGAAACGTCTGCCAGCATGTGACCTTTCGAGAGATGGTCCATTGCCTGGAGGTGCGGATAGCCCGGTGGGCGGATCTTCGCGCGGTAAGGCCGGTTGGTGCCGTCGGAGACCAGGTACACGCCGAACTCGCCCTTCGGCGCCTCGATGGCCGCATAGCATTCGCCAGCCGGAACGTGGAAGCCTTCCGTGTACAGCTTGAAGTGATGGATCAGGGCTTCCATCGAGTTCTTCATCTCTGCGCGGCGCGGCGGCGAGACTTTCGAACTCTTCAGCAGAACAGCGCCGGGGCCTTCGCGGTTCATGATGTCGATGCACTGCTGCATGATTTTCACGGACTCGCGCATCTCTTCCATGCGGCAGACATAGCGGTCGTAATTGTCGCCATTCCGGCCGACCGGAATTTTGAACTCAAGCTCGTTATAGCACTCATAGGGCTGGGCGCGGCGCAGGTCCCAGGCGAAGCCCGACCCGCGCACCATGACGCCGGAAAAGCCCCAGTCCATGATCGTCTTCTCGTCGACAAGGCCGATATCGACGTTGCGCTGCTTGAAGATGCGGTTCTCGGTGACCAGGCCTTCGATCGCGTCGAGCTTTTTCGGGAACTGCTCACACCATTCGGAGAGATCATCCAGCAGGGCCTGCGGCAGGTCCTGGTGGACGCCGCCGGGACGGAAATAAGCTGCGTGCATCCGGCTGCCGGAAGCGCGCTCGTAGAAGACGCAGAGTTTCTCGCGCTCCTCGAAGCCCCAGGTGATCGGGGTCAGGGCGCCACAGTCCAGGATCTGCGTCGTCACGTTCAGAAGGTGCGACATGATCCGGCCGAGCTCCGAATAGAGCACGCGGATCAGGCTGCCACGGCGCGGCACTTCGATGCCAAGCAGCTTCTCGACCGCGAGGCACCAGGCATGTTCCTGGTTCATCGGGGCGCAGTAATCGAGCCGGTCGAAATACGGCATGCCCTGCAGGTAGGTCTTGTACTCGAGCAGCTTCTCGGTGCCGCGGTGCAACAGGCCGATATGGCTGTCGACGCGGGTGACGAGTTCGCCGTCGAGGTCGAGGATCATGCGCAGCACGCCGTGGGCGGCCGGGTGTTGCGGCCCGAAGTTCAGCGTGAACTTGCGGTCATCCATGTCGGAGATGTGAGCGGTGTCGGCCATTGTCTTACGACTCCGTCGCTTTCTCGTCGCCAGGGATCTGGGCAGTCATGCCCTCCCAGGGAGAGAGGAAGTCAAAGTTGCGATATTCTTGAACCAGCTGGACCGGCTCATAGACGACCTTCTTCTCAAGATCGTCGTAGCGGACTTCGTAATGCCCGGTCAGCGGGAAGTCCTTGCGCAGCGGATAGCCCTCAAACCCGTAATCGGTGAGGATGCGGCGCAGATCCGGGTGATCAGCGAACTGGATGCCATACATGTCGAAGGCTTCGCGCTCGAACCAGTTGGCGGCGGGCCAGACGGCGCAGGCGCTCGGCACGGCGGTGTCTTCATCGGTCGAGATACGCACGCGGACGCGGTGGTTCAGGTGCATCGACAGGAGGTGATAGACCACTTCGAAACGCTCGGCGCGCTCGGGATAGTCCACGCCGCAAATGTCGATCATCGTCTCGAAATCGCATTGCGGGTCTTCGCGCAGGAAGCGCAGCAGGCCCACGATATGATCGCGCTCAGCCATCACGACGAGCTCGTCGGTGCTGATATGGAAGCTTTTCACGGCATCCGGGCGGGACGCGGCGATATGTTCGCCGAGATCCTTGAGGGCGTCGATGGCGTCTTTGTCCAACATGTCTTTCCCCTAACGCTCCAGCGAGCCTTCGCGGCGGATCTTCTTCTGCAGCTGCAGGAAGCCGTAGACCAGAGCCTCAGCGGTGGGCGGGCAGCCCGGAATGTAGATGTCGACCGGCACGATCCGGTCACAGCCGCGCACAACGCTGTAGCTGTAGTGATAGTAGCCGCCGCCATTGGCGCAGCTGCCCATCGAGATCACGTATCGCGGCTCAGGCATCTGGTCGTAGACCTTGCGCAGCGCCGGAGCCATCTTGTTGGTCAGCGTGCCAGCGACGATCATCACGTCCGACTGGCGGGGTGACCCGCGCGGCGCCATGCCGAAGCGCTCAAGGTCGTAGCGCGGGTTGCCGGCGTGCATCATTTCCACGGCGCAGCAAGCGAGACCGAAGGTCATCCACATCAGCGAGCCGGTGCGTGCCCAGGCGATCAGGTCATCAGCAGCGGCCGTGAAATAGCCCTTGTCGGCCAGCTGGTCTGACAGGCCGGCATAGAACGGATCGTCCTCGCCGGGCTTGAAGCCGCCTTCAACACCCGTCCGGGCGCCGCCGAGCGCGTATGTCTTGAAGTCGCCAGCCATTATTCCCACTCCAGCGCGCCGCGGCGCCATTCGTAGATGAAGCCCACCGTCAGGACGCCCAGGAAGACGACCATCGACCAGAAACCGAGCAGGCCGATCGTGCCGAGGCTGATCGCCCACGGAAACAGGAAGGCCACTTCCAGGTCAAAGATGATGAACAGGATGGCGACCAGGTAGAACCGGACGTCAAACTTCATGCGGGCATCGTCAAAGGCGGGAAAGCCGCACTCATAGGCGGAGTTCTTCTCCGGATCGGGCGAAGACGGGGCCAGCAGATAGGATCCGACCACGAAAAGGCCCGAAATCACGGCGCCGATCGTCAGGAAGATGATCACCGGAAGATAGTCGAGCGCCAGCCGTTCGATGTCCGACATGAGAGAGGGCCTCCTTGCCTGTGCTGGCGCCGGATTAGGACGGTTTTGCCATCGGCGCAACATATCCACGCCACATAACGGTGAGACTTAGCTTAACGCCTGCATTCAGCCACTTCACGGGCTGTCATGTGCGGCTGTGCGTCACGGTCTGCTTCCGAAACGGACGCTCTGAATGGCCTGTTTTACCTCGAAATTCCGCTAATCAGGTGAAACGCCGAGCGACTCAACCGTGCTGATCGTCAGATAGCCCATCGGAAGGCCGTTCTTTTTCTGCCAGTCTTCCATCGCCGTCAGGGTCGCCGGGCCAAAGACGCCGTCCGCGCCCACTTTGTAGCCTTTGCCGGCCAATGCGCGCTGCACTTCGGCGATTTTCTCCTTCGTGGCGTTCGAGTCGCAGAGGACTTCGCGCCATTCGACGGTGCCCCCTCCGGTGACCGTACGCTTTTCGACTGTTTTGTAGGCTGCCGGGATGACCAGGGTCTCCTGCCGCTCCGGCGTCACGAGGCGTTGGACTTCAACATCCTCATATTCTGCCGGCACGATCTCTTCGACCACGCGGGCCGGAACCTGCAGCACCTTGCGCTCGACGGTGCGATAGCTGGCGGGAATCACTTTGGTTTCAACGCGCTCGGGCGAAATCAGGCGCTTGCGGGTGACCGCATCATACTGCGCCGGCACTTCCACACGGCACAGCAGTTCCCCCGTGGCGAGCGTGATATTGTCCTCAGCCACCTGAGACCGGCCATAAAGACCCGTTCCGGGCTTCCACGTCACATAGGACGGGCGCACGAGCACCTGCTCGGTAAACGTCTCGTACTGCGCCGGTATCACCACCGTCTCCGTCTGCTCGGGCATCACGAGCAGCTGTTCGGTCTCGATTTCGTAGACCGGCTGGACAACCGTGTAGGTGAGCGACTGTTCTTTCACCAGGACACGCTGGATGATCGTCTCATACTCGGCAGGCACGATTCGCGCTTCGGTATGTTCGGGCGTGTCGAGCACCTGCTCGGTCTGAACCTCGTAGGTTTCCGGGATCAGCACCCGCGCATAGCAAGACCCTGGCTCTGCGTTGGGCGGGTAGTTCCCTGCCCCTTGCGCGAAAGCCAGGCCAGCAAGCGCCAGAGAGGCAGCCGACACGGCAAGAAATCTACTCATCTCACGTCCCCTTTTCGCTGTCCGCTCTGTTCTGGATACGGTGAAGCGCCCCTTAACTTAGCGTACACGGCCGCCGCCCGCCAGATTGTTCGCGAAACACTTGTATATTCGGCCTTGAAGCAGAACGGGTTTTCAGCCGCGCCTGCCTCGGGGGGTGGCATTGGAGGCGGTTCGGCGTATTAGGAGCGCGAACAATCAGGAACGCGCCCATGATCCCCCGTTATTCCCGCCCCGAAATGGCTGACATCTGGTCCCCTGAAACCCGCTTCGGTATCTGGCTTGAGATCGAAACGCTCGCCGCTGAAGCCATGGAAGGCCTCGGCATCATTCCCGAAGGCACCAGCGCCGCCGTGCGCGAGAAGGCTGCCTTCGAGGTCGACCGGATCGACGAGATCGAACGGGAAGTGAAGCATGACGTTATCGCCTTCCTGACGAATGTCGCCGAACATGTCGGCGAGCCGGCCCGCTTCCTCCACCTCGGCATGACCTCTTCCGACGTGCTCGACACCTGCCTGAACGTTCAGCTGGTGCGCGCCGCAGACCTGCTGCTCACCGGGCTCGACCGCGTGCTCGCCGCGCTCGAAAAGCGCGCCTTCGAATACAAACTGACGCCCACCATCGGCCGCAGCCACGGCATCCACGCTGAACCAACCACGTTCGGCATCAAGCTCGCGACCTTCCATGCAGAGTTCCAGCGCGCCCGCACGCGCCTCCTGATCGCCCGCGAAGAAGTCGCCACCTGCGCCATCTCGGGCGCTATTGGCACGTTCGCCAATATCGATCCGAAGATCGAAGCCCATGTCGCGGAGAAGCTGGGCCTGCAGGTCGAGCCGGTCTCCACGCAGGTCATCCCGCGGGACCGTCATGCCATGTACTTCGCCGTGCTGGGCGTGATCGCGTCCTCGGTCGAGCGCCTCGCCACCGAAGTACGCCACCTTCAGCGCACGGAAGTCCTGGAAGCGGAAGAATATTTCTCCGCCGGCCAGAAAGGTTCCTCCGCCATGCCGCACAAGCGTAACCCGGTTCTGACGGAAAACCTGACCGGCCTTGCCCGCCTCGTGCGCTCTGCCGTGACGCCTGCGCTGGAGAATGTGGCCCTCTGGCATGAGCGCGACATCTCGCACTCCTCCGTCGAGCGCGGCATCGGCCCGGACGCCACGGTTCATCTGGATTTCGCCCTGCACCGCCTGGCCGGCGTGGTCGAGAATCTCGTCGTCTATCCGGAGCGGATGTTGAAGACGCTGAACTCCATGGGCGGCCTGCACAATTCGCAGCGCGTCCTGCTCGCGCTCGTCGAAGCCGGCAACAGCCGCGAAGACGCCTATCGCATGGTCCAGCGCAACGCGATGAAGACCTGGGGCGGCGAAGGCCCGCTTCTGGATCTGCTGCTGACGGACGAAGACGTGATGGCGAAACTGTCGAAGGAACAGGTCGAAAGCCTGTTCGACCTCGACTATCACTTCAAGCATGTCGACACGATCTTCCAGCGCGTCTTCGGCCGCGCCTAGGATCTATTTCCCGACGGCGCGCAGCGCTGCCTTGGCTTTCTCCGTGATGCCGGCCCAATTGCCGGCGTCCACGTCTGCCTGCGTTGCAATCCATGATCCGCCTACGGCAATAACGTTCGGCAGGGCGAGATAGTCGCCCGCATTGTCCACGCTGACGCCGCCCGTCGGCATGAATTGCAGATGCGGCAACGGACCGGCGAACGCCTTCAGCGCGGGAATGCCCCCGGCGACGCTCGCCGGGAACAGTTTGAGCAATTCAAAGCCTTCTTCGTGACGGCTCATCGCTTCGCTCGCAGTGCCAACGCCTGGAATCATCAGGCGCTTGTGTTCGCCAAGCGCCGCCAGCAGACCGGGGCTCATCCCCGGCGAGACAAGGAAATCCGCCCCGGCATTCAGAGAGTTACGAACATCCTCGCCTGTCAGCACAGTACCCGCACCAACGAGCAGCTCGGGCGCCGCCTTTTTCATCGCTTCAATCGCCGCAATGCCCGCCGGGGTTCGCAGCGTCACTTCAGCAATGGTCAGCCCGCCTTCCAGCAGGGCTTTCGCCAGCGGCGCGGCTTCCTCGACCGAGGCCACAACCAGAACCGGTACAATCGGGGCTTTCGCTGCCGCCAGTTTCAAAGCGGAAAGAGGCGTGGTCATTTGCGGAACTCCTAATCGTAGTAGGCTGCCGCGCCAATCAATGGCGCTTCGGGATCATGCATGAGAACGACGGGACAATCCGCCAGGAAGCCGCTCATCGGGCCCCGTTCGCGAAACCGTTCGACGGCTTCCGGCATGCGCAGAAAATCCACGATCCGCTCCGTGACGCCGCCCGCCAAAACGACGCCGCCGACGGCGCCATTGGCGAGCGCCAGATCCCCCACCGCACCCATCACAGCGCAGGCGCGCACGAGGATCAGATTGAGGTACATCTCGTCGCCCGCATCAGCACGCTTGCGCATCTCTTCGGGTGAAAGGTCTTCAACGGGCCGGCGAAAGATTTCGCAGAAGGCTTCGTGCATGGGCTCAAGCCCCATGCCGGAAGCGATCAGCTCATTTGAGACGTACCCGAACTTGTCGCGTAACATCTTTGTCAACTGAAACTCAAGATCCGTGCGCGGCGCGAAAGCGATGTGCCCGCCCTCTCCGTTCAGCACGTGCCAGTTGCCACATTCGTGAAACAGGGTCGCCACACCAAAGCCGGTCCCCGGACCGGCAACGATAATCGGCGCGCCGTCTTCCGCCGTGCCCGGCAGGATGCTCTCAAACGCGCCCGGATCATGCTCCGGCACCGACCGTGCCATGGCCGTGAAATCATTGATCAGACGGACATCCTCAAAACCGAACCGGGTCTGAAGCTGTGCCTCGGACACATGCCAGCCGCGATTGGTCAGCGTAACCTCGCCATGCTGCACCGGCCCCGCCATGGCAAAGCAGGCCCGGTCAACGCGGGCGTTTGTCTTTTCGAGATAAGCGCTCAGCGCATCATCGAACTTGTCAAAGTCAGCGCCAGCAAGTTTCTCGAAACTTTCTGCAACGATCTTGCCATCCTGCCTGCGGGCGATCGCGAAACGGACATTCGTTCCGCCGACGTCGCCGACCAGTACTTCATCCCCCAAGGATCAATCCTCCGCCGTCACGAAAGCGAACTGGCTGGCGCCGGTGTCCGCCGTTCCGCTCATCTGGCGGAAATAGGAAAACATCTCACGGCCGAGGCCTGAGGCGGAGGCATTGGGCCGGAATTCCGCAGGGGTCCGCGCCGCAAACTCAGCCGCATCAACTTTCAGGTCGAGCGTACCGGATTCAGCGTCGAACACGATCACATCCCCGTCGCGCACACGGGCCAGCGGGCCGCCTCTGGCGGCTTCCGGGCTGACATGGATCGCAGACGGCACCTTGCCGCTCGCGCCCGACATGCGCCCATCTGTGACCAGCGCCACCTTGAAGCCGCGATCCTGCAGCACGCCAAGCGGCGGCGTCAGGCTGTGCAGCTCGGGCATGCCATTGGCCGCTGGTCCCTGGAAACGGACGACGGCCACGAAATCCCGGTCCAGACGCCCGGCTTCGAAAGCCTCTTTCAGCGCTTCCTGAGATTCAAAGACGATAGCCGGGGCTTCCAGGACACGCTTGTCCGGCTTCACGGCAGAGACTTTGGAAACGCCCCGCCCAAGCGGACCCTGCATCAGACGCAATCCGCCATCGGAGGAAAACGGGTCGCTGGCCGGACGGATAATGTCGAGATCACCGCTCTCGATTGGTGCCGGACGCCAGGCAATCTTTTCCCCGTCCAGGAACGGCTCCTGCGAGTAACCCGATATCGGCCCGGCAACACCGTTCGCCTCGCCGTTCAGCAGACCTGCGTCCAGCAGTTCCCGCACAACAAAGCCCATGCCGCCAGCCGCATGGAAATGGTTCACGTCCGCCGGTCCGTTCGGATAGATCCGCGTCAGAAGCGGCGTGACATGGCTGATCTCGGCGAAGTCTTCCAGCGTCACGATCAGGCCCGCCGCGGCGGCCATGGCCGGAATGTGCAGCGCATGATTGGTAGACCCACCCGTTGCCATCAGGCCGACGATCCCGTTCACGATCGAGCGTTCGTCGATCATCTCGCCCGCAGGCACGTAATGCTGGCCCTGCGCCGTAATCTCAGCCGCGCGGTGGGTCGCCGCCCTGGTCAACGCATCGCGCAGCGGCGTGCCGGGATTGGTGAATGCCGCACCGGGCAGGTGGAAGCCCATGACCTCCATCAGCATCTGATTGGAGTTCGCGGTGCCATAGAACGTGCAGGTGCCCTGCGTGTGATAGCTTTCCGCCTCGGCCTTCAGCAGGGCGCTACGGTCAACTTTGCCCTCGGCGAACAATTGCCGGATACGGACCTTCTCAGGATTGGGCAGGCCGGACGGCATAGGCCCGGCGGGCACGAAGATCGACGGGATCCAGCCAAATCGCAGCGCCGCGATTACCAGCCCCGGCACGATCTTGTCGCAGACGCCAAGATGCAAGGCGGCATCGAACACATTATGGCTGAGGCCAATGGCGGACGCCATGGCAATCACGTCGCGTGAAAACAGCGACAGTTCCATACCTTCCTGGCCCTGCGTGACCCCATCGCACATGGCCGGCACGGCGCCAGCGACCTGTGCCACGGCATGCACTTCACGCGCAGCCTCGCGGATCAGCTCAGGATAGTGCTCGAACGGCGCATGCGCCGACAGCATGTCATTATAGGCGGTAATGATGCCGATATTGGGCCACCCGGCGCCCAGCAAGTGCGTCTTCTCGATCACCGCGCACCCGGCGGACGCGTGGGCGAGGTTGCCATCGGTCAGCCGCTGACGCGCAAACCCTTTCGGTCGTCGTGAACGGATCATTTCGAGATAGGCGGCGCGTGGTTCTGCCGATCTCCGGCGGATGCGTTCAGTGACTTCAGCGATCTTCGGGTGGAGTTTGGTCATCTAGGGTGCCCATACAATTGTGAGACGCGGACCGAGCTTGTCGATGGCATGGCGTACCGGCATGTCGAGCGGATCGGCCTTGGATGCGCGTTCCAGAACGTCCAGCTTGTCATTTCCGAACAGCAACATCAACGCCATGCGGGCAGAGGTCACAGCCGGACCGGTCAATGTCAGCCTGTGCACATTGGAACCCGCGCCGGGGCATCCGGTTGCATCAATGGCTGCAATCGTTTCGCCGTTCGGTGCCGCAAGCGCGGCCTCCAGCCCGTTTGAGCCGGGGAACCAGCTGGCCGTGTGACCGTCCCCGCCCATGCCGAGCAGGATGAGATCAATCGGCGCACAATGCGGCGCATAGGCAGCATTCCGGTCTGCCACGGCATCAGCGGGCGAGGCCGCCAGAGTTTTCATCGGAAGGAGCCCGGCCGCCCCCGCCTTGCCGGTCAGCAGCCGCGTGCGGACCAATGCTTCGTTGGAAAAGTCATGCTCCAGCGGCACCCAGCGCTCGTCCACCAGGCCGACGCTGACACTTTCCCATGGCAGATCGACACCTGACAACCGGTCAAAGAGCGGCCCCGGCGTAGAGCCGCCGGACGTCATGAAATCCGCCCGCCCACGATCCGCCACCGCGCTGTCGAGGCTTCCGGCCACGAACTTCGCAGCAAAGTCCAACGCAGCGTCACGCGTTTCGAAGCGGACGAGTTCACGTTTCATCCGGCTACTGCCCTTCCCACCAGGCCCGGCCATCGCGGTCCATCAGCATCGCCGCAGCCAGCGGGCCGTCGCTGCCGGCCGCATAGGCCTCAGGCGCGTCGCCGGACTGTTCCCAGGCTTCAATCAGCCCATCGACCCAGGCCCAGGCCGCCTCGACCTCTTCCTTGCGCATGAACAAGGACAGATTGCCCCGAACCACATCCATCAGCAGGCGCTCATAGGCGTCCGGATAGCGGACCGTGAAGCTCTCGGCATAGGAGAGGTTCAGCGGCATGGATTTCACGCGCAGGCCGCCCGGCCCCGGCTCCTTGATCTGGACGAACAGGCGCACGCCCTCGTCCGGCTGCAGGCGGATGACCAGACGGTTGGCCATGTCATTGCCTTCACCGAACAGGGAATGCGGCGTCTTCTTGAACTGGATCACGATATCCGAATGGCGGTGCGACATGCGCTTGCCTGTGCGCAGGTAGAACGGCACGCCCGCCCAGCGCCAGTTGTCGATGCCGGCCTTGATGGCCACGAAGGTCTCGGTGTTGCTCTTGTCGTCACCGGAGAGCTCATCAGCATAGCCCTTGACCGCCTCGCCACCCTTCACGCCCGCCTTGTACTGGCCGCGAACGGTCAGCTTTTTGGCCGCCTCGCCACTGATCGGCATCAGGGCATTGAGCACCTTGATCTTCTCGGTGCGGACATCATCATCGTCCAGCTGGTTCGGTGGCTCCATCGCTGTGAGACACAGCAATTGCAGCATATGGTTCTGCACCATGTCCCGCAGGGCGCCGGACCGGTCGTAATAGTCCGCCCGCCCTTCCAGACCGAGATCCTCGGCGACGGTGATCTGAACATGGTCGATATAATTGCGCGACCAGAGCGGCTCGAACAGCATGTTGCCGAAGCGCAGCACCATCAGGTTCTGCACCGTCTCCTTGCCGAGATAATGGTCGATCCGGAAAACCTGGCGCTCGGAGAAGACTTCGCCGACGCCCTCATTGATCGCCCGTGCAGATTCGAGATCTGTCCCGATCGGCTTCTCAAGCACGACCCGGGCATTCGCGTGGGCCAGTCCCTCACGGCCGAGCGCGTTACAGATATCGACATAGAGGCTTGGCGCGGTTGCCAGGTAGAAGACGCAGGCGCGGTCCGAATCGCCTTTCAGCTTCGACTTCAGCTGCGGCCAGTCGGCATCGGGACTGGTCGCGTCGATGGAGACGTAGTGGACCAGTTTCTCGAACTTCTTCCACTCCTTGTCGTCCCAGTTTGTCCCGGTTGCCTTCTCGCAGGCCTCCCGCGCCATGGCGCGGTAGCCCTTGTCATCAAGCTCGGAACGGGCCGTGCCGACAATGGTGCAGTTCTCCGGAATCTGGCCGTCGAGCCAGCGGTGAAACAGGGCTGGCAACAGTTTACGGCGCGACAGGTCTCCTGTGCCGCCGAAGATAACAATGTCGAACGGGTCGACCGGTATAAATTTGGCCATGTCGCGCTCCCTTCACGCGGCTTGTATGCGGATGTTTGCTTGTCTTGCTAGGTTATTCCGAACGGACTGAAAAATTTTCGCGGCAAATGAGACCGCTCCCGGATAGTAGTTGCTCAATATGGCGGGCGTTTTGGGCACGGATGTCAGCTTTGCGTACAATGTGGATTTTTTGAGTTCTGAAAATCTTTCATCACCATTTTAGAACCCTCTGGACTTTGCCACGGATTTTGTGACAACGTTGTAAAAAGTATTCTTACCGGGAGGCGGCCTACCATGTCCAGCAGAACTCGCCTGGAAGACCTTGCGGCCATCGCAGGGGTTTCAATTGCCACGGTGTCACGGGCGCTGAACAACAGCCCGGCCGTCAACGACGAAACCAAGCGCCGTGTCTGGAAAATCGCCCGGGAGCAGAACTATCATTTCCGCCCCTCCATGCCCGCGCTCCTGTCCGGCGCAGCGGCCACCATCGCCATCGTCGTGCCGACGCCCTCCGGACGGCCCACCCTGATCTCAGACCCATTCGTCCAGGAACTGATCGGGGGAATCGGCGAAGCCGCGCGCGACTCAGGCTGCGATGTGGTGATCTCCCACCTCTCCCCGAAAAGTCAGGACGACCTCTCCTCGATGATGACGTCCAACCGCGCCGATGGGGTGATCTTCCTCGGTCAGACCTTCCTGCATGAGCGGTTCAATCACTTGGCCGAAAGCGAAAGCCGCTTCATCGTCTGGGGCGGCGAACTGCCCGGCCAGAAATATTGCTCCATTGGATCCGACAATGTGCGTGGGGGCACCCGCGCCGCTTCGCACTTGCTCAACCTTGGCCGTCGCCGGATCGCCTTCTTCGGCGACACGGACGCGCCGGAAGTTCTGCAGCGCTATGAAGGCTATGTCGAAGCCCACCGCCGCGCGGGGCTCGCCGTCGACCCGGAACTGACCGTGCCCTCCAATTTCGAAATCGAATCCGCCGAAGCTGCCGTGGGCACCCTGCTGGAACGCAACATTCCGTTCGACGGCGTCTTTGCCGCCTCCGACCTGATCGCGCTGGGCGCCATGCGCCGCCTGTTGAAAGGTGGCGTTTCCATTCCGGACGATGTGTCTGTTGTCGGTTACGACAATCTCCGGCTCTCGGCCTATTCCCACCCCTCTCTCACGACCGTCTCTCAGGACATGTCGAAAGCGGGCCGCATGATGGTGTCGAAACTGCTCGCCTCGACGGAAACCGGCACGATCCGCTCCGAGCGCCTGCCGACAGAACTGATCGTCCGGGAATCCTGCGGCCTCGGCTGAGTTCAGAGCTTCAGGATCGCAACCGAATAAGGCGGAACCGTACGCCCGGACACGTTCGCGCCCCAGCCGGATTCAATCAGCACATCTCCGGCCAAGTCCACTTCATCAGGCAAGCTTGCTGGCTCGTCACCAAGGTTGAATAGGCAGATCACCGTTTCATCCTGATGCGAGCGGATCAGGATGAGCAGGTCGTCCGCCCCATCCACGAAGCGAACATCGCCCCATCTCAAGGCCTTTGATGCAGACCGCAACCCCAGGAAGCGCTGCGTGAACGCGAGCACAGACTCCAGGTCGCCCGTTTGCACGTCTACAGACAGATCCGGATGATCGCCTCCCACGGGCAACCAGGGCGCCGTCGTGGAGAAACCGGCATAAGGCGCCTCCCGTGACCACGCCATCGGCGTGCGCGCCCCATCCCTGCCCAGTGTGCGGGGCCAGTTGGCGATGGCTTCGGGGTCCTGCAGGGACTCGAACGGCACATCGACCTGCGTCAGGCCAAGTTCTTCGCCCTGATACAGGATCGGATTACCTCTGAGGCAAAACAGGAGCGCATTGGTGAGCTTCGCAAAGCGCGGCCGGTCCGGGCCATCATACCAGCGGCTGACACAGCGCGGCGCGTCATGGTTCGAGAACGCCCAGGACGGCCACCCCTCGCTGAGCGGCCCCATCCAGTTGCCTTGCGCCCGTCGCACGCGCCGCACGGTGAGCGTCGGCGCATAGAGAAAATCAAAGCTGTAGGCTGCGCTCAAATGCGCGTCATCCTGCGTATAGGCGCGCATCACCGGCAAGGGATCATCACTCGCAACTTCCGCCACTGTGAAGATGGCCTCATACTCGTCCGTCAACTGACGCACCCGCGCGAGGAAATCGGGGACTTCAGGCTGCGCCTGATTATAGGTGTGGCGCTGCAGATCGAATGGCCGCGTAATAGTGCGTCCTTCCGGGGGCCATGGTGGATTGTCCCGGAACGCCCGGTCATGCATGGCAAAATTGATCGCATCCAGCCGGAAACCATCGACACCCCGGTCCAGCCAGAAACGCGCCGTTGCCAGCAAGGCATCCTGCACCTCCGGATTGTGGACGTTCAGCTGCGGCTGCTCTGGCAGGAAATTGTGCATGAAATATTGCTGGCGCCGCGCGTCCCAGGTCCAGGCCGCCCCGCCGAACACGGCCTGCCAGTTGTTCGGTGGCGTGCCGTCCGGGTTTGGGTCCTTCCACACATACCAGTCAGCCTTCGGATTATCCCGGCACTGGCGGGATTCCTCAAACCAGGCATGCGCATCAGACGTGTGGGCATAGACCTGATCGATGATGACCTTCAGGCCGCGCACATGGGCCGCCTGCAGCAAGCGGTCGAATTCCTCCAGCGTTCCGAAGATCGGATCCACGGCGCAATAGTCCGACACGTCGTACCCGAAGTCCTTCATCGGCGAGGTGAAGAACGGCGAAATCCATATTCCATCCACGCCCAGCGTAGCAATATAGTCCAGCTTCTGCGTGATGCCGGGCAGGTCGCCGATCCCGTCGCCATTCGTATCCATGTAAGAGCGCGGATAGATCTGATAGAGAACCGCGCCGCGCCACCAGGGGGTGTCTGTTCTGCTCATTGCATCATCTCCCGGGAGACCTTGTCTGCGATCATGATCGTGGGCGTGTTCGTGTTTCCGGACGTGATCGTCGGCATCACGGAGGCGTCGATCACGCGCAGGCCCGCAATGCCGATCACCCGAAGGTCCCTGTCCACAACGGCCATCGGGTCATCGGTGCGGCCCATCTTCGCGGTGCCGACCGGGTGGAAGATCGTTGTGCCGATATCGCCCGCCGCTTTCGCAAGCGCGGCGTCATCGTCACCAACCGACGCCCCCGGCAGCATTTCGTCCGGCGCAAACCGCGCCATGGCGGGTTGCCGCATCAGCCGACGCGTAATGCGGATCGCATCTGCCGCCACCTGACGGTCTTCTTCCGTGGAAAGATAGTGTGGCGCAATCAGCGGCTTTTCCACCGGATCGGCGGAAGGAATGCGCACGTCCCCACGTGAGGTTGGCCGCAGATTGCAAGCGCTGACCGTAATCGCCGGGAAGCGGTGCAACGGATCGCCGAACTTGTCGAGCGACAGCGGCTGAACATGAAACTCGATATTGGCCCGCACCTGCGCGGCATCAGAGCGCGTGAAGATGCCCAGCTGTGACGGCGCCATAGTCAGCGGCCCGCGCCGGCGGAAGGCATAGTCCAGCCCCATCAGGCCGCGCCGGAACAGGTTGTGATAGGTCTCGTTCAGTGTCCGCGCACCGCTCACGCGGTAGATGGCCCGCTGCTGCAAATGATCTTGCAGGTTCCGCCCGACACCCGCGCGCTCAACCTGGGTTTCAACGCCCGCTGCCTGCAACACCTCGCCCGGCCCGATGCCGGAACGCTGCAGCACCTGCACCGAACCAATCGCCCCGGCACAAAGAATGATCTCCCCCCGACACGTCGCACGGCGTCGCATGCCATCCTGCAGGAATTCAACGCCCACGGCCCGGCCATCCTGCAGCACGAGCTTGTCCGTCAGGCACCCGGTCTCGATCCGCAAATTCGCGCGCCCCGCCGCTGGCGTCAGGAAGCCACGCGCGGCAGACAAGCGAAGACCCTTCTTCTGGTTCACGTGGAAATAGGAGGAGCCTTCATTATCCCCTGTGTTGAAGTCCGCCACGGGCTGCACGCCCATTTCCTGCGCGGCGTTTCTCACCGCGTCCAGAATGTCCCAGCGCACGCGCGGCGCCTCGACACGCCACTCCCCGCCTGCGCCGTGAACATCGCTGTCACCCAGGAAATGATCCTCGATCCGGCGGAAGACGGGCAGCACATCGTCCCACCCCCAGCCCGGCAGGCCGAGGCTGTTCCAGTGATCATAGTCGCCCGCCTGCCCGCGCATCGAGATCATGGCATTGATCGCAGATGACCCGCCCAGCACACGCCCGCGCGGATAGTTCAGGCGGCGCCCGTTGAGGCCGGGCTCTGCGACCGTCTCGAACATCCAGTCAGACCGCGGGTTCCCGATGGCGAACAGGTAGCCGACCGGAATATGGAACCAGATCCAGTTATCCCGCCCGCCCGCCTCCAGCAGAAGCACGCGCCGCTTGCCGGATTCCGACAGACGATTGGCAACGACACAGCCGGCAGAGCCTGCGCCCACGATGATGTGGTCGTACTCGCCCTCAAGGTCCGCCATGCCGCTCAAATACACCTCCCATTGCGAAGCGCATTAGGCAACATGGCCGGGGTCGCGTCCACCCTTATCGAAGGGAGGCCAGAACGCCGAACGGACTGTCGGAAAGTTTACGCTCCGGGGCTTTGTCCGCTGTGGCGGGTTTCGAGGCTGCATGTCCGCCGCGCTGCTGCTTCATGCTGAGGCCGATCCGCTTGCGCGCGACGTCCACTTCCATGACGACAACATTCACAACCTGACCGGTCTTCACCACCGTGTGCGGATCTTTTACGAACGTATCGGACAGTTCGGAAATATGAACCAGACCGTCCTGATGGACGCCAATATCCACAAAAGCGCCAAAAGCCGTGACGTTGGTGACCACACCTTCCAGCCGCATACCGGGCTGCAGATCGGTCACCTTTTCCACGCCGTCCTTGAAGGTTGCCGTCTTGAATTCCGGACGCGGATCACGGCCCGGCTTCTCCAGTTCGCTCAGAATGTCCTTCACGGTTGGCACGCCGAACTTGTCGTCAGCGAAGTCTTCCGGCTTCAGCTTCGACAGGAAGGCCTTGTCGCCGATCAGGGCGCTTAGCTTCCGACCGGTCGTCTTCGCGATTCTCTCAACAACAGGATAGGCCTCCGGGTGAACAGAGGAAGCGTCCAGCGGGTTCTTGCCATCCATGATGCGCAGGAAGCCAGCCGCCTGCTCGAACGCTTTCGCGCCGAGGCGTGGCACTTTCTTCAGCTCGCTGCGGGATTTGAACGGCCCATTCTGGTCGCGATAGGCAACGATGTTCGCCGCGATCGTGGCGTTCAGTCCGGCCACGCGCGACAGGAGTGAGGCCGATGCCGTATTCACATCCACGCCCACCGCGTTCACGCAGTCTTCCACCACACCGTCGAGCGATTTCGCCAACTGGCTCTGATCCACATCGTGCTGGTACTGACCAACACCGATAGCCTTCGGTTCGATCTTGACCAACTCCGCCAGCGGGTCCTGTAGGCGCCGCGCGATTGAGACCGCGCCACGAATGCTGACATCCAGATCCGGGAACTCCTTCGCCGCCAGTTCCGAGGCGGAGTAAACCGAAGCCCCGGCTTCCGACACCATCAGGCGCGTCAGGCTGAGGTCCGGCATCTTGTCGGAGAGGTCCGCAACCAGCTTGTCGGTCTCCCGACCTGCCGTGCCGTTGCCGACGCTGACCAGTTCCACCTTGTGCTTCTTGCAAAGCTTCGCCAGCGTCGTCAGGGCGCCTGCCCAATCCTTTTTCGGCTCATGCGGATAGATCGTGGCCGTATCGATCAGCTTGCCGGTCGCATCCACAACCGCCACTTTGCAGCCAGTCCGGATGCCGGGGTCGATCCCCATGACCACTTTGTGCCCGGCTGGCGCAGCCATCAGCAGGTCTTTCATGTTCCGTGAAAAGACCTTGATCGCCTCGCCGTCCGCCGCATCCTTCAGCCGGTTGACCGACTCGCGGGAGCTCGACGGCTCCAGCTTGCCCTTCCAGGCGGCTTCCGCAGTTTCCATCAGCCACTCATCGGCCGCGCGGCCTTTCCTGGAGAAGCCGAATTCCGAGCAGATCTCGCGCACCGCCGGATGGCTGCGCGTATCCGTGTGCGGCACGGCGACCTTGATCCGCAGCACGCCTTCCTTCTGTCCGCGCAGCATGGCGAGCGCGCGGTGGGACGGCATCTTGTCCAGCGCCTCATCGAAATCAAAATAGTCAGAGAACTTCGCGCCTTCGGCTTCCTTGCCCTTCACCAGCGAGGAACCGAGCTTGCCCTGGTTCCAGACCGTCTCGCGGATCTTGCGGGTGAGGCGGGGCGTTTCGGCGATCTTCTCGACAATGATCTCCCGCGCGCCTTCCAGCGCAGCGTCCGGCGTCTCAACGCCTTTTTTCTTCGAAACGAACGCCTTCGCTTCGGCGGCAAGCGACACGGCGGGATTGGCCAGAATGCGCTCGGCCAGCGGCTCAAGGCCTGCTTCCTTGGCGATGGTCGCCTTGGTGCGGCGCTTCTGCTTGTACGGCGCGTAGAGGTCTTCCAGCGCCACCTTGGTCTTCGCGGCCATGATCTCGCGCTCGAGGTCCGGCGTCAGCTTGTCCTGCTGGCGGATGGCCTCAAGGATCGCATCCCGGCGCTTGGCGAGATCTGTCAGGTAGTCGAGCCGCTCGGCAAGGTTGCGCAACTGCGTGTCATCCAGCCCGCCCGTGCGTTCCTTCCGGTATCGCGCAATGAAGGGCACGGTGGCGCCTTCCTCAAGCAGTTCCATGACAGTCAGGACCTGGCGTTCGGCAATGCCGAGTTCCGAAGCAATCAGCTTTGCAATCGACGGGGCAGCAATGGCGGAAGGACTGGATTTGGCGGGCATGAATGGGTCGCCTTCTGGCTGGAATTGACGCTCACGCCGGATGGCGCGCGAACAGATCAATTCACCTGAAATCGTTCACACCTCGTTTACGCCTGCCGCTCGCGACGTGAATAATTGTGGACCGCACACCAAAGGCCATGCCCGGCGCCATGGCGGGCAGTTTTATCTGTGATTTCAGGAAGTGAGCGGCTCGAGACATAGGTGACAGATTGTACCGGACACATGGGTAACACTTTCCGCTTTGACGGGAGGTTGCGATGCCATGGAAGGAACAATCGAAAATGGACGAGAGACTGCGCTTTGTCGCCC
>Ga0209643_1000491_pt1 | contig 70302 bp, 83 predicted proteins | sample AutmiccBRH37_all_FD_187383 | JGI IMG/M metagenome (GOLD analysis project Ga0209643, IMG submission 187383) | Deep subsurface microbial communities from Mt. Terri, Switzerland - Autotrophic microbial communities BRH/37_all (SPAdes) (version 2) | ecosystem: Environmental > Aquatic > Deep... | reverse complement strand
GCGGGAATTGGGGATCGAGAGGCCGGCATGGACTCTTCCGGCACCTTACGCACACTGGGTCAGTCGGTGGGAGTAGCGCGGGGCCAACCGCTCGTTGCACTCAGAGATTCAAAATAAGGACAAAACCTTTTCAAACGTTGAGCGGCAGCTTTTCCGTTCGGGCTACTACCGCTTTGGGTCGGGTGCCGTCCCTCACCGGTGACCAAAGCTGCCGTTCAGGCAGAGTACCGCGTCAACGGCAGCAACCAGTGCGACACCGGCCATTGGGTTTGGTCAGCGCCACCGGCAGCAATGGCCGAGGACCGGACGGCCAGAGGCCTTGGTTCGCTACCAAACCGAGGTTCGGAGACCGGCCACTGGGCACCTCAAACCCCGTGCTTCCTGAACCATTCGGTCATCCGTTTCCAGCCGTCCTCGGCAGGCGCCTTGCGGTAGCTGGGCCGGTAATCGGCGTGGAAGGCGTGGGGCGCGTCTGGATAGACATGGATGGCCGACGCTTTGCTGGCAGGATTGGCGGATTCCGCCAGGGCCGCCTGCATCTTCTTCACGGTGTCCGGCGGAATGCCCGGGTCCTGGCCGCCGTAGAGGCCGAGAACCGGCCCGCTCAGCTTGCCGGCGAGGTCCAGCGGATGCTTGGGCGTCAATCCGTTCGCCGCGTTGGTCAGGCGTCCGTACCACGCCACGCCGGCCTTCACGCCGGGATGGTGGGCGGCGTACAGCCAGACGATGCGCCCGCCCCAGCAGAAGCCGGTGATGCCCAGCCGCGTGGTGTCGCCGTTGTGGGACTTGGCCCAGGCCACGCAGGCGTCGAGGTCGGCCATGGCCTGGCTGTCCGGCACCTTCGACACCACCTTGGCGATGAGTTCGGGGATGTCGCTGTACTGTCGCGGGTCGCCCTGGCGCGCATACAGCTCGGGGGCGATGGCCTGGTAGCCCAGCTTGGCCAGGCGGCGGCAGACGTCCTTGATGTATTCGTGCACACCGAAGATTTCCTGCACCACCAGGATGATCGGGAAGTGGTTGCCCTGAGCGGGCTGGGCCCGGTAGGCCGGCATGTTGCCATCGGGGGTGGGCACCTGGATTTCCCCGGCTGTGAGGCCTGCGCTATCGGTGCTGATGGCGGTCTGGGCCATCACCGGCTGCACGGCGAGGGCAAAGCCCGCGCCCAGGGCGGTGACCAAAAATCCGCGCCGGCTCAGGGGTTGGGGCGGGGGAACCAGGCTGTTCAATTCTGCGGTCAGCGCGTCGATGTCGGCGTTCATGGGGTCTCCTTTGGGGGCGGTTAAAAATACGCGCCGACCACAACCTGGTGCAGGTCGATGCCGTCGTTCGGTTTCTCGATGTCGGCGTTGGAATAGTGGGAATACTGCAGGCCGGCGAACCCGCGTTTGGCCAGCTCGACCCCCACCGCCAGATGCTGGGAGAACTGGAAGCGGGAGCCGAAATCCTTGCTGCCGAGCCGGTCTCGATTGAACAGCGAGATGCCCAGGCCGGCTTCGGCGAAAGGCCGCCAGCGGCCGTTGCCGTAATGAAGATGGAGGCGGCCGATCGCGCCGCCCTGGTTCAAATTGTCCGGTCCATCGGCCGGTCCGGTGTAGCGGAAGTGGCTTAGTTCCAGTTCGGAGCGCAGCGAGGCTTTCCAGTTGCCCCAGCCGGTTGACCACAGCGGACCGAAGCGCAGGCTGAGCCCCACCCGTTCGTAATCGCTGCCGCCTTCGCCGACCAGCAGGGCGATTTCCGGACCCTCCGCTGCAGCCGATGCGGTGGCGAACGGCGTGAAGGTGAATGCCAGGAGGGCGAGCGCTGTAGACAGGCCAAAGCGGCGCTGCGGCAAAACGACTGGATAGCGGCCCACGAGCGATTTCCCTGTTTTGATTGATTCGCACGGCGCGTGCCGAAACCGGCACACCCGCAACTTCAATTCAGTATAGGTATATCGATCGGAGGGAAGCGCTTCCGGGCAGACATCGATCGCGGCGTAGCCACTGTCCGCGCGGCAATTCAGGGATGCGGGGTCAGCGGATTTCGGGCAGCACGATGTTGACTTCGATCACCTCAAAATTCCCCTGCTTTTCCAGCCCGACCTTGATGTCTTCCGGGTTGATCTTGACGTATTTCGAGATCACCGCGACCAGATCCTTTTGCAGATCGGGCAGGAAATCCGGGCCGGACAGGCCCACGCGCTCGCGCGCGATGATGAGTTGCAGGCGCTCTTTGGCGACCGAGGCGGTGGCTTTCTTTTCGCCGAATATGAGGGAGAGCCAGGACATATTACTTGCCTCCGAACAGGCGCTTCAACAGGCCCGGTTTTTCGTGGTCGACGAAGCGCAGCGGGTGTGTTTCGCCGAGGAAGCGGCCAATCGCGTCCAGGTAGGCGTCGGCCACCGGCGTGTCTTTCTGGTGGATCGCCGGGATGCCCTGGTTGGACGCATGCAGCACGGCTTCGGATTCGGGGATGACGCCCAGGAGCGGAATCCGCAGCAGTTCCTGAATGTCGGTATAGGTCAGCATTTCGCCTTCGTGCGCGCGCTTCGGCGAATAGCGGGTGACCAGCAGGTGTTCCTTCACCGGCTCGCGGCCTTCGACGGCACGGCGGCTTTTCGACTGGATGATGCCGAGGATGCGGTCGGAGTCGCGCACCGACGAGACTTCCGGGTTAGTGACGACGATGGCCTCGTCGGCGAAGGTCAGCGCCATCACGGCGCCGTGCTCGATGCCGGCGGGCGAGTCGCAGACGATGTAGTCGAAGCCCTGGTGTTCCAGGTCCTTCAGCACCTTCTCCACGCCTTCCTCGGTCAGCGCGTCCTTGTCGCGCGTCTGCGAGGCGGGCAGCACGAACAGGTTGTCGGCGTGCTTGTCCTTGATCAGCGCCTGGTGCAGGTTGGCGTCACCCTGGATGACGTTGACGAAGTCGTACACCACGCGGCGCTCGCAGCCCATGATGAGGTCGAGGTTGCGCAGGCCGACGTCGAAGTCGATGACCGCGGTCTTGAAGCCGCGCATGGCGAGACCGCTGGCGATCGAGGCGCTGGTGGTGGTTTTGCCAACGCCGCCCTTGCCGGAGGTGATGGTGATGATGGTGGCCACAGAGCTTCCTTTTTTACGTGGGGATTAGAGAGGTTCGATGACGATCTGGCTGGCGTCGGCCAGGCGGATTTGCGCCGGCTTCTTCGCCACGGTGGCATCCAGCGCCGTGTCGAAGGTGCGATATACGCCCGCGATCGAGACCAGTTCGGCTTCGAGATGGGTGGTAAAAATCCGTGCCGTGACGTCGCCGCGCGCACCCGCGAGCGCCCGGCCCTTGAGCGGCGCATACACATGGATGCTGCCGTCGGCGATGACTTCCGCGCCGGGGTTGACCGCGGCCAGCACCACGATGTCGCCGCCCGCCGCGTACACCCGTTGGCCGGAGCGCAGCGGCTTGTCGATGATGCGGGTGGGGACGGGTGCTGTGGGTTGCGGGGCGAGCGCTGCTGCGGGTTCGGGCAGGGGCTCCGGCACCGGTTCGGGCGCGGGTTCCGCCACAACGGGGGCAGGCGCGGCGGCGTTCAGCACCAGCAGCCCCGCCTTGGCTGCGGCTGCGGCTAGTTCGTTTGATGCGTTCTGCACCGCGAACGGATTCAGCCCGCGACTTTGCAGTTCCTGCGCCAGCCAGGCCCAGTCGGGCGCGGCCGCGTCGGCCGGCAGCCGCCCGCACTCGAACACCGCCGCCTCGCCGCCGAAAAAGTCCGGCGTCGCGGCAAACAGCGTGCTGATGTGGGTGGCCAGCGCGGCGTGCTCGGCGCTGTTGAGGATGACCTGGATCCCGGCGAGCCGCGTGGTTTTCAGTTCCAGCGCGGGCGCGGGGCGGGGCTCACGTCGGCGCGGCATGGCGGGCAGGGGGATGGTAATTCACGAAACAGACGATCGAAAGCAACCCCGAGAGTCTATCCGCACCTGCACCATGGGGCAAGGCGCTGCCCCCGCACCCACGTTCAGGCGGCTTCTTTCGGCCGCATCTGGCGGCTGTAGAGGAATTCCAGCACCTGACTGCGCAGCTCGTGGTACTTCGGATCATGCGCCAGCTGCAGGCGGTCGCGCGGGCGCGGCAGGTCGACCGCGAGGATTTCGCCGATGGTCGCGGCCGGGCCGTTGGTCATCATCACGATGCGGTCGGAGAGCAGCACCGCCTCGTCGACGTCGTGGGTGACCATGATGACCGTACTTTGCGTCGCCGCGACGATCTTCATCAGTTCGTCCTGCAGGTGCGCGCGGGTCAGGGCGTCGAGCGCGCCGAAGGGCTCGTCCATCAGCAGCACCTTCGGCTCCATCGCCAGCGCGCGGGCAATGCCGACCCGCTGCTTCATCCCGCCGGAGATTTCGCCCGGCAGCTTGGCGGCGGCATGGGTCAGGCCCACCAGTTCCAGCGCGGCGCTGGTGCGCGTCTTCAGCTGTTTTCCGGATTCCGTGCGGCCAAACACCTTTTCCACCGCGAGGTGGACATTCTCGAACGCGGTGAGCCAGGGCAGCAATGAGTGGTTCTGGAACACCACCCCGCGTTCCGGCCCCGGCCCCTTGATTTCCTTGTTGGCGAGCAGCAGCACGCCGTCGGTGGCGTCGAGCAGGCCGGCCACCAGATTCAGCAGCGTCGACTTGCCGCAGCCGGAATGGCCAATCAGCGCGATGAACTCGCCCTGGTCGACGTGGAGGTCGATGCCGGTGAGGGCGGTGAACTTGCCTTTCTTGGTACTGAACACCATTGAGGCGTTTTCGATCTGGACGTAGCTTTGCATTTTGAATTCTCCTTGGGATCTAGGGGCTAGGATTTAGGATCTAGGGGCGGTGCGGCTTCACCGCGCCACATTCCCTAACCCCTAGCTCCTAGCGGGCGTAGGTTGGGTTGAGCTTGCGAAGCCCAACGGACTGCTGTTGGGCTTGTCAGCCCAACCTACGTGATTGCCGACTCACTCGTAACTAAACCGTTTCGCAATCAGCATCAGCGCCTGCTCCAGCAGCAGCCCGACGATGCCGACGACGAAGATGGCGATGATGATGTGGGCGACGTTGAGGTTGTTCCATTCGTCCCACACCCAGAAGCCGATGCCGACGCCGCCGGTGAGCATTTCGGCGGCGACGATCACCAGCCAGGCCACGCCGATCGCGAGCCGCACCCCCGTCAGCACGTAGGGCAGCACCGCCGGGAACAGGATCTTGGTGAAGACCTTGAGTTCGGACAGGTTGAGCACGCGTGCGACGTTCATGTAGTCCTGCGGGATGCGCTGCACGCCGGCGGCGGTGTTGAGCACCATCGGCCAGATGCTGGAGATGAAGATCACCCAGATCGACGCCGGTTCGGCCCGTTGCAGCACCAGGAGGCCGATCGGCAGCCAGGCCAGCGGTGACACCGGGCGCAGGATGCTGATGATCGGCGAGAGCATGCGGTTGAGGAAGTCGAAGCGGCCGATCATGAAGCCGAGCGGGATGCCGATGGCGGCGGCAAAACCGAAGCCGATGCCGACCCGGCCCAGCGAGTTGAGGATGTTCCAGCCGATGCCCTGGTCATTGGGGCCGTTGTCATAGAACGGGTCGGAAAACAGTTCCACCGCGGCATCCCAGGTTTCGCTTGGACCTGGAATCTGCCCGCCGCTGTTGGCGACCAGCGCCCACAGCGCCACGAACAGCAGCATGCCGAGCAGCGGTGGCACGGCATTCCTGAACAGGGTCAGCGTGCCTTCGACGAAGCGCTTGCCCGATTCGGTTTCGAAATAGGGCGTGCGCCGGACGTGCGCTGCGCCAGCGGATGCTTTGGATGCCGGGGCGATATCCTCGCCCGACAGGATTTCGTTCAGACTTTCGGGTGTTGCATTGACTGCGCTCATATCGCACTCCTGAGTGTTAATGCCGCCTGGCGGCCGCCAGGGCTTGTCGGGCAGGCGGCCGAGGCTTTCATGCCGGGGTGTAGGCGGCCTGTTTCATGGCGGATGCCAGCGTGTCATAGGCTTCCGCCCAGGCGTCCTCGACCGCCGGGGTGAACTGCTGTCCCAGCCCCTTGCCCAGGGTCCAGATCAGCGCGCTTCCCACGGTGTCGTAATGCGCTTCCGTGACGCCGTAAGCGATGTGACGGCGTCCCAGATCCTCGACTGCGCCGAGAAGGGGGGCGAGATTGTCGAGGCTGCTGACAACCATGTGGATCATGGTCATCAGCTTGCGTCCCTGCTCGACCATGTCGCCCCTGAACAGGCTGCGCAGCGACGGATCCAGCGCGAACAACTGGCCGTAGAACAGCTGCGCCGCGCTGTCCTTGATTGGCAGCACCTGCTGCCAGCTGCTGCGAACCAGTGCGATTTTTTCGGGTGTCATGACGTATCCTTTCTGTGATCAGATTTTGATTTTGGTCAGGCTTTGATTTTGAAACTGTCGGCATATTTCACCGGATCCTTGCCGTCCCACACCACGCCGTCGATCAGCTTCGACGTGCGCATGTCGGATTTCGGCAGCGGCGTCTTGGTCATCGCTGCAGCGGCCTTGTACACATCGATGCGGTTGACCTTCTTCGCCACCGCCAGATAGTCGGGGTGATCCTTCAGCAGGCCCCAGCGCTTGTGCTGGGTGAGGAACCACATGCCGTCCGACAGGTAGGGGAAGCCTACCGTGCCGCCGTTGTAGAACTTCATGTAGTCGGGGTCTTTCCACTTCTTGCCGATGCCGTTGTCGTACTCGCCGTGCATGCGGCCCACGATCGAGTCGTAGTCGGTGTTGACATACGACTTGGCCGCGATGACCTTCGCCACCTCGGCGCGGTTCTTCATGTCATCGATGTACTTCGACGCGTCGAGAACCGCCGCCACCATGGCGCGCGCGGTGTTGGGATATTTCTCGACGAATTCGGCGGAGGTGCCAAGCACCTTCTCCGGATGGTCCTTCCAGATTTGCTGCGACGTCACCGCGGTGAAGCCGATCTTGTCGCGGATCGCCCGCGCGCCCCACGGCTCGCCCACGCAGAAACCGTCCATGTTGCCCACCCGCATGTTGGCGACCATCTGCGGCGGCGGCACCACGATGTTCTTGACGTCGCGGAACGGATCGATGCCGTAGGCGGCGAGCCAGTAATACAGCCACATCGCGTGGGTGCCGGTGGGGAAGGTCTGGGCGAAGGTGTATTCACGTGGCTCGGCTTTGATGAGCTTGGCGAGCGAGGCGCCGTCGATCGCGCCCTTGGCCTTCAACTGGTTGGAAAGCGAGATCGCTTGCCCGTTGTGGTTGATGCTCGCCAGCACCGCCATGTCCTTCTTCGGCCCGCCGATGCCGAGCTGCACGCCGTAGATCAGGCCGTACAGCACGTGCGCCGCGTCGAGTTCGCCGTTGACCAGCTTGTCGCGCACCGCCGCCCACGAGGCTTCCTTGGAGGGCGTGATCTTGAGGCCGTACTTCTTGTCGAAGCCCTTCACCGACGCCATCACTACCGACGCGCAGTCTGTCAGCGGAATGAAGCCGATGCTGAGATTAGGTTTTTCCGGCGCGTCGGAGCCGGCGGCCCAGGCGCCTTGGCGCACGCCCGGCGGCACCAGCGCCATCAGGGCGGCGGCGACGGAAAGTCCGGTGGTCTTTTTCATGAAGTCACGCTTGCTCGGATCCTGCACGAGGGGTTTGTCCTGGGGGTCGCTCACGGTGGTTCTCCAAATAAAAAAGGCGTCGCCTTGAGGGCGGACGCCTTTGTCCAGTTGCGAAAGAGATGACGGTTACGCTGAAAGCCACATCGTTGCGACTGTTCAGTTGAGGATTAGCAACCGCCGTGCCAGATGCTTGATTTCCTTGCAGTGCAAGGCTTGGCGTGGAATCTGTCTTGCGGTGCGCAAGTCAGGAAGCCTGGGCTGTGCACTCGCGCGGTGCGCATTCGTGGTGCCATGCACCCTCGTGCTGCAGCTCAGACCAGAGGCCTTTGCAGAATCTGCCGCGCGATGTCCGCCAGCTTCAGGCCGCGATCCATTGCCGCGCGCCGCATCTCGCGATATGCCTCGGGTTCCGATGCGCCTGTCTGCTTGATCAGCAGCGCCTTGGCCTGATCGACCAGCTTGCGCTCACTGAGCTCGAGGCGCGTCTGCTCCAGCTGGTCGTGCAGCGCCTGAAACGCCTCGAAGCGCGACACCGCCACGTCGAGAATCGGGCGGATGCGCGCCGGGTCGAGGCCGTCGACCACATAGGAGGTCACCCCCGCCTGCGTCGCGGCGCGGATCGATTCCGGGCTGCCGTCGCCGGTGAACATCACGATCGGACGCGGGCAGTCCTGGTTCGCCACGCAGATGTGCTCCAGCGTGTCGCGGTCGGGCGAGTCCTGCGCAATGATCACCACGTCCGGGCGCAAGGCCTGAACCTGCGCGTCCAGACTGCGCGCAGAGTTCAATGTGGCCGCGACCACGCAGCCCGCCGCCTCCAGTGCGGGCACCAGCATTGCCAGCCGCTCGGGCTGGTTTTCGACAATCAATACACGCATGTTTTTCCCGGAATTTCTCTGACATATAAAAAAGACGGCCTCCGGAGAGGCCGCCAGGTCGGAGGAGACTGCCGAGCAACCTGGCCTTGCGGTTTGGATGCTCAGTTGGGATGAAGCAGGGGGCGTGCCAGATTCTGGAATGGTTGATTATCAAACGTTTAGCTTGTTTTCAGCCTGCGGCGAGTCGGGTTGGCCTGAACGGTTGTGGTGCATTGGGCGGGGAAATGGAATCAAAACGGGGCACGTTCTTGCAGTCTCTGACCTGACTGCGGGCAAAAAACACGGCCGAACCGGAAGCCGGACGGCCGTAATCGGCGACGGTGACCTCGCGGCCAAGGCGCCTTGGGGGAGAGAAACCCGAAGGTCAAATGTAGCTGTCGGCGAACATGCTGTCTGCCCAGGTGAACATGTCCTCGTAGCTGTCGCCATCGACCATGTCTGCAGCCGCTTCGCCAACGTCTACGCGGTGCATGCCTTTTCCCTTCACGTTGCCGTTGGCGTCGAAGATGTCACCGTAGATGAAATTGGCGGACAGCCAGGACGACGTCTTGTTGGTAATCGGGCTGAAGCAGGCAGAACTGGTTGCGATGATCTCATCCGGCGCCTCTCCGTTGAAAGAACGGATGATCGCATCGGCACAGATCTTGGCTTCCGAGTTGGCCATGTGGCCGGACTTGGGCACCGCCTTGCCGTCGGAGGCTGGAACGGCGCAGGAATCCCCGATGACATGGATGTTGGGATAGCTGGCGGTGCCATACGTCAGTGGATTCACCGGTACGAACCCAGTGCTGTTGAGGGGCAGTCCCGCAGCGATCGCGCCGGCGCGCTGATTGGGGATGTAGTTCAGCACCTTGGCATTGTTGACCGTCCTGGCACTCGTCACGATGGAACGCGTGCTGGAGTCCACCGACAGCACCGTCGCATTGGGGTAGTACTCGATGAAATCGGCATGGATCACGTTGAAGGCATGGTCGAAGGCTTCCGGCTCGGCGGTGATGCCGGCGTTGGCGTCCAGCACGATGACCTTGGCGCCGGTGTGGCGCTTGCGCTTCAGGTAATCTGCCACCACGCAGGCCCGTTCGTAGGGTCCGGGCGGGCAGCGATAGGGCGCCTTCGGCACCGTCATGACAAAGATTTCATTGCTGCGCATCGCAGCCAGCTGATTCTTGAGCAGGGTGGTCTGGGGGCCGGCCTGCCAGGCATGGGGCGTCAGGTTCGGGTCCCAGTTGCCTGCTGCCGGCACGAAATCGATGCCCGGCGACAGCACCAGATGGTCGTAGGGCAGGACCTGATTGCCGCTGCTCGTGCTGACCGTCAGCGTGTTGCCCGGCGCATCGATGGCAACCGCGCGGCCTTGCATCACGGTCACGCCATGGTTGGTCTTCAGGGAATCGAACCCCAGGATGATCCGGCTCATCGACAGCGCGCCGGTAACCACCAGGTTGGAGAGGATGCAGGAAACATGGTTGGGATTGGCGTCGACCAGGGTGACCTCGACGTTGCCGCCCCACATGCGCACGTACTTGGCCAGGGTGGCACCGCCGAAGCCGCCGCCAACCACGACCACGCGTGGCGCCGTTGTGGTTGCGCCGACCGCACGGGGAAAAGCAGCCAGGGCGGAAATCGCGCCGGCCAGCTTGAGGAACTGCCTTCTGTTCAGGGTATTCATCGTGTTTTCCTCCCGGAATTAATCGTCGCCGTTGCCGGGCAGGGTGGACAGGTAATCGGAAATCAGCCGCAACTGCTCATCGGTATAACCACGGACCTGACGGTCCATAATGCCCTCGATGCGGCGGTATTTCATATCGAGCAGATCATGAAAGAGGTCGTACGAGCTTTTGCCGGCCAGTTCGTCGAAGCCGGGTCCGGCTCCGTTGGTGCCGTGGCACTGGGCGCACTGGGACGCCAGCAGGCGACCTGGCTCGGCGCCGGCTGGCGCAGCGGCGACCAGTAGCGCAACGCCGGCCAACAAGGCGCGCGAAAAAAGAAGGGAAATAGCCATAGTGATTGCTCGCTTGAGAATTTAACGACGACAGGGAAGCTGCCATGCTTGCCATTGCTAGCTTTGATCTGACTCGGGCCAGGTCTTACGGGGTGGATATGGCCTGAGGCACTCAAGGTGCGTATAGCGATGATCGTGCCAGGTATGTTTTTGATAATGAAATCAGATGGATGGCCTGATTCACATGGGTTTGGCGGTTGGTCTGGCCGGCTTCGCGCAGGTCATTTGTCGCCTGATGGAGACGGGTGCAGGCACGGACGCCGGCCCCTCACGGGTCAATTTGTCGCCTGATGGAGACAGAAACGGGCGGATTCAAATATGCCTCTGTTTTGATTCAGCTATTTTGTCTGCTTTCGGCGACAGCGGTTCGCTGTATCCGCCGTGAAGTAAAAGAATGCAGGAATGGTAGGCGCGGTGAATTTCGACAATGAGTGGGGCGCAGTGGGAAGGCAATCCAGCAGAGGTCTTGGGCAGCCCCTATTTTTACTGGCACCGCATCTCCGGCGTCAACTTCATCCACTTCACCAACCAGTTCTTCGCCCGCTCCCGCGCATGCCGCGTGGCAATCTTCTCTTCCGGCGTCTGGTCGGGACGGAAGTCGAACGCACGCCGCGCCATTGGGTATTCCTGCCATTCCACCGGCACCCCGCGTTCCCACAGCGCATAGAAGGCGCGTCCGCCGTTCATGCGGCGCAGTTCGAAATCGGCATCACCAATCAGATAAAGCATCGGCGTGGTGATCTGCATGATCTCCGGCGCGACCCGGAACAGCTGGTCGGGTTCGGGCGCGTTGGGGTTCTGCATGTGGCCGTAGTAGCTGACGATGGCGGCGATGTCGCCGCCGCGCTTGGCGGCCAGCCGAATCGCGTAATAGGGACCGCGCGAGAGGCCGACGATGCCGACCGGCTGCCTGCACGCGTTGGGCAGCGACTTCAGGTAGTCGAGGCCGGCTTCCACGTCCAGTTCGGTCTCGGGATCGTGTGCCGAGGGCCAGCGTTCGATGAAGCGGCCGCTCTGCCAGTCGGGGGCGACGACGAGAAAGCCCTGGGCGGCAAGTTCTCGCACGTGCGCGCGTTCGTCGCCTTCGTAGCCGCGCTTGGCGTGGATGAACAGCACCGGCGGGAAGGGGCCCTTGCCTGCCGGTGTGGCGATTTCGACCGGCACGTCGGAGCCGTCGGCGGCCTTGATGGTGGCCTTGACGAGTTCGATGTCGTCGGCCAACGCCGGCGCGACAAGCGCCGATGCTAAGATGGCGCCCGCAATGGCGAGTCTCCTCATGATCTACTCCTGTCGTTTTTCCGGCTCTCATTCTAGGCCGGCACCCCGGTTTCCAGCGCAGTCAAAAAGTACCCTGAAGGGCATCGATGCCGGTGAATGCTTCCATTGAGGAACCGACGATTCCGCCCCGGCTGCAACGCGTGCTGGCTGCTGCGTGGATTTCGCTGGGCTTGCATGCGGCGCTGATTGCGCTGGTACAGGTGGTGCCGCCGGCGTCATTGAGCCTGAGCGCGCCGGCGATCGAGGCGCGGCTGGTGTCGGCGCCCGTCGCGCCGCCGGCTGCAAAGACGCCCCCGGCGCCCAAAGTGAACGCGCCTGAAAAGCCCCCCAAGGCCGTGCCGCTGCTCGCGCCGAGCGAGCCGCCCGAGGCGCTGCCGGTGGCCGAGCCGCCTGCTCCGCCGCCCGCTGAGCCTGAGCCGCCTGCCGCCGAAGCGCCGCCTGCCGCCCCAGCGGACCCCCTGCCTGCGCCTGTTGCCGCTTCACCGGCTGCGCCGGCGCCGGTCGCAACGATCACCAGTTCGGTCGACCTCACCTTTTACACTGCGCGCGATCTCGATGTGCAGCCGCGCGCACTGCGCGAAATCGTGCCGGACTATCCCTCCGATGCCGATCGCCGACGGCTGTCGGGCAAGGTGCGCCTGCAGCTGGAACTGGAAGCCGACGGCCGCGTCAGCGACATCGGAATCGTCAGCGCCAGCCCCCCCGGCGTATTCGACGAATCGGCGATCAAGGCATTTCGCGCTGCGCACTTTGCACCGGCGCAAAAGGGCGGCCGTCCGGTGCGCGCGCGGGTGGTGATCGAGGTGATGTACGACTGGGAAGGTCGGCGGTAATAGAGAGGCGAGGGGTGAGGGCGCCGGAGCGTGGTTTGTTGACGCTTCAGCGGCCTTGCAAACCACAAGCCGCCACGCTGGCGCTCATTCGGCCCGGCGGGCTGGCCGCCAGCGTTTGAGGGTGAGCGCGTTGGTCACCACGCTGACGCTGGAGAACGCCATTGCGGCGCCGGCGATCACCGGGTTCAGGAAGCCTGCCGCCGCCAGCGGAATTCCCACCACGTTGTAGACAAACGCCCAGAACAGGTTCTGCCGGATCTTGGCGTAGGTGCGTTTGGAAATATCGATGGCGTCGGCCACCAGCGCCGGATCGCCGCGCATCAGGGTGATGCCGGCGGTGTGCATGGCGACGTCGCTGCCGCTGCTCATGGCGATGCCGACGTCGGCGGCGGCGAGTGCAGGCGCGTCGTTGATGCCGTCGCCGACCATCGCCACCGTCTGCCCCGCGGTTTTCAGCTGGCTGACCTGGGCCTCCTTGTCCGCCGGCAGTACTTCGGCCAGCACGCGGTCGATGCCGAGCGCCGTGGCCGCCGCCTGCGCCGCGCCGCGGTTGTCGCCGGTGAGCATGACGGTAGCGATGCCGCGCGCCTTGAGGTTCGCCACCCCGGCGGCGGCCGTGGCCTTGACTGCGTCGCCGAACGCCAGCACGCCGAGCGCGCGGCGGTCGCGCGCCCGCGCCAGCCACGACACGCTGCGGCCCGCGGCTTCCTGTTCCGCCGCAACGGCATCGAGGGCAGCGGTGTCGACGTTGTTCTCGGCCATCAGCCGGCGGTTGCCCAGCCAATAGGTTTCACCTGCAGCCTCGCCGGAAATCCCGCGCCCAGCTAGCGCCTGCTGCCCGCGCGCGGGCAGCGGCGCGACCCCTGCCGCGGTCGCCTCGGCCAGCACCGCGCGCGCCAGCGGGTGCTCGCTGCCCGCCTGCAGGCCGGCCGCGATCGCCAGGATTTCCTTCCGCTCAACGCCGTCCGCCGCCACGCAGGCCGTCACATGCGGCGTGCCGTCGGTCAGCGTGCCAGTCTTGTCGAACACCACGGTGGTGATCTTGTGCGCCAGTTCCAATGCCTCTGCGTCCTTGATCAGGATGCCGTGGCGCGCGGCCACTCCGGTGCCGGCCATGATCGCAGTGGGGGTGGCAAGCCCGAGCGCGCACGGGCAGGCGATCACCAGCACCGCCACCGCGTTGAGGATGGCGACTTCGGCGTTGCCACCGAGCGCCCACCAGGCGATGAAGGTCACCAGCGCAATGACCATCACCACCGGCACGAATACCGCGCTCACCTTGTCCACCAGGCGCTGGATCGGCGCCTTGGCGGCCTGCGCGTTTTCCACCAGACGGATGATGCGTGCCAGCGTGGTCTCGCCCCCGACTGCCGTGGTGCGCGCGATCAGCACGCCGTGGGCGTTGATCGCGCCGCCGGTGACCGCATCGCCCGCCTGCTTGTCGACCGGCAAGGATTCACCGGTGAGCATGGATTCGTCGATCTGGCTTTCGCCTTCGATCACTTCGCCGTCCACCGGCACCCGCTCGCCGGGGCGGATCACCACCAGGTCGCCGACGCGGATCGCATCAATCGGCAGGTCACGATCGACGCCGTCGAGGCGCACCCGCGCGGTGAGCGGACGCAAGGCCTGCAGCGCGCGGATGGCTTCGGTGGTCTGGCGCTTGGCACGCGCTTCCAGCCACTTGCCGAGCAGCACCAGGCTGATCACCACCGCCGAGGCTTCGAAATACAGGTGCATGGCGTCGGCGCGGGTGAGCAGCAGGTACACGCTCAGGCCATACGCCGCGCTGGTGCCCACCGCCACCAGCAGGTCCATATTGCCGCTGCCGGCCCGTAGCGCCTTCCAGCCGGCGCGATAAAAACGCGCGCCGAGCCAGAACTGCACCGGCGTTGCCAGGGCCATCTGCAGCCAGCCCGGCAGCATCCAGTGCACGTCGAACAGGCTGCCGAACATGGGGACAACCAGCGGTAGCGACAGCGCGATGGCCAGCGCCACCGGCCACCAGTCGGGCAGCGCGCGTGCCGGGGCGGCCGTGGCTTCGCCGGCGGATTGCGGCAGCTGCGCGCCATAGCCGGCGCGTTCCACCGCCGCGATCAGCGCGGCCGCCGGGATGCCCTGCGCCACCTTGATCGTGGCCTGTTCGGTCGCCAGGTTGACGCTGGCCTCGAGCACGCCGGCCACCTTGGCGAGCGCCTTTTCCACCCGCGCCGAACAGCTCGCGCAGGTCATGCCGGTGATGTCGAAGACGAAAGATTCGGTCGGCATGCTGAAGCCGGCTTTCTCGATGGCGCGCTGCACCGACACCACGTCGGTCTCGCCCGAGACCGTCGCGGTCTCGGTCGCCAGGTTCACCGTGGCGTCGGTGACGCCCGGCAGTTGCTTCAGCACTTTTTCCACCCGCGCCGAGCAGCTGGCGCAGGTCATGCCCTGGATACCTACAGAAAGAGAAGGGTTCATATCGGGAGTCCTGGACGATGCGTCGAGTGCACCATAAACCTTGCCATCCTGGCAAGGCCAAGCGCTTCCGGACCGGGAACCCGGACGCTGGCGGGCAAATCCGGCTTGCGCTTTTCGGAATATTCCTACGCTGCGCTGCCTCCGTTTCCGACTGTGGCGCCTTCTCCGCGCGCCCACAATGCTTTCTACAGGCCTCGCCTTCGACGGGTTCGCCCGCCCCGCCCGCCCCAGGCGACGCGCCTGTTACGCAAGGCACCCGTCTCGCGTGCATCGTAAATCAAATCGTAGATAGAACAGGAGAGCCAGATGAAATCAAGTACCTCCAAACCCAACGTTCAGGGCGAAGGTGATTACGCCTCGGCGAAGAAATACAACGAGCAGGCCCGGGCATTTGCCGAATCCGGCAAGGTCGACCAGGCCGCCCGGGATGCCGCCCCGCGCAATGCGCAGGAGCAGGACGCGATGCGCCAGGCCGAGGCCGAAGGGCGCGCGCACGCCAAGAGCGGGGCCAACGCCGGACAGGACGACAAGGGTTCGCCCAGCCGTCCGAAGCCGGACAAGCAGGCCCCGGGCAAGCATCCGCAGGGAAGTAAACCCGAACCGAAAAAACTCCCCGGACGTTGATCCGCACCCCATTTTTTCTTTCGCCAATTGAATCAGGAGAATGTCATGTCCAACCTTTCCTCAAGCCACATCCTTTCCTCCAGCACGATCTCCGGCGACAAAGTCGTCAACCGCCAGGGGGAGGACCTGGGCGATATCAAGGATCTTATGATCGACGTCGACAGTGGCCGCGTCGCCTATGCGGTGCTGGAATTCGGCGGCCTGCTCGGAATGGGAAGCAAGCTGTTCGCCGTCCCGCTTTCGGCCATGAAAATCGACCCGGAGAATCATCGGTTCATCTTCGACAAGGACAAGGAGGCACTCGACACCGCGCCCGGCTTCGACAAGGACCACTGGCCGGATTTTTCCGACCGCGAGTGGGGCAGCAGTGTCCATTCCCACTACGGCGTCCGCCCCTATTGGGAATGAGCCTGCCATTCCCTCGCAGCCGGGCTGGCGCCGCCCAGCGGTACTGCAAGGCATACATCGGCAAGTGCCTGCGTTGGCAAAACCGCGTTGCTGTACGGGCGCTGAGCGGTCGCCCTTATCGTTTACCGACAAGGAGAGGAATGTATGGAAAATCCATCCAACTGGGGCCTTTGCATCAAGTGCAAGTGGTGGCAGATCGAGCCGGACGCCCAATTGGCCAGCACGACACACGGGCTGTGCATCGAGCAACAACTGCAGCCCTATCTGTTGCGTGTTTCCGGTGGCAGCGGGTGCGGCCTGTTTGTCGAGGGCGACCCCGCACGGGCATCGGGCTCTGGCGCAACGCCGCCCGCCGCCAAGCCGATGCGCTGACAGAGGCCTGTGTCCTCTCCAATCGCCACGATGGCAGCAACCATGCCAAGAGGGGACAAATCGAAATACACCGAGAAACGAAAAAGCCAGGCCGAGCATATCGAGGAGGGTTATCGCAACCGCGGCGTTCCCGCGGATGAAACCGAAGCGCGGGCGTGGGCTACCGTCAACAAACGACGGGCGGTGGCAAGAAAAGCGGCTCGGGTAGCGGCAAGGAGGTCGACAAAGCGCCTGTCAAAAAAGCGTCAGGGCGGGCGGAGCGGCCTCGGCCTGAACAAGATTCCCCCCACTCAACAACGTCCAAGGAACCCAGCATGAACAACACCGCATACAACAAGATGTACGACGGCGAAATCCCGATCTACGAGGCGGTCAAGCACTTGCCCCGGGACGAGCTCGACGCAACGGTGAGGCAAAACGCCGCTGCCATGAACTTCGAACTCACCGATGAACACATGAACGTGATCCATTCTCTGGTCGAACACTATAAGCAGGACTGCGCGACGCGCGACTGCCTGGCGGCGCACGAGCAAATGCGCTTCCTGGAAGAGGCCTACGCGTTCAAGGGCGGCAGCAAGTACCTCTATATGCTGTTTGACGCCGTGCCGGGCACCCGCGGCGTGCTGATGCCGATCCACGAACTGGCCGGCCTGCCTGCCCTGCAGTTGGAGACGGACGAGGGCTTCGGCACGGCATTTTGAGCGAAACCTGCGCGTCCCCCCCGAACCAACCTGGTTCCTAGGACGGCTCGGGTGACCCGGGTCTGGTGGTTTAGGCCGCGGCGGGGTATACACCATCCTCGTGATCGATCGCTGCGGGGATACAGGATGCAACAGAGCAAGGACGTGCCCGAAGGCGCAGAAGACCATGTGACCGTGATGGATGGCCCGGATCCGTCCGTACCGCGGATCCGGACTGAAACCCATAGTATTCCGCTGACGCTGCTGACCGTGTTCGCGGTCATTTTCATTCTGGACTGGGCGCAGACGGTATTCATCCCTCTGGTGCTGGGCGTGGTCGTGAGCTATGCGCTTTCGCCGCTGGTCACCCAGCTGCACAAGTGGCACGTGCCGCGTACGGTTGGCGCGGCGGCATTGCTGCTGCTGATTGTGGGCGGGATCGGCTCAATGGCGTTTTCGCTGCATGACGAGACCGTCAGCATGATTGAGACCTTGCCCGAGGCGGCCCAGAAATTACGCCAGACCCTGCGCACGCAACGGAGTGGGTCCACCGGGGCGATTGAAAACGTACAGAAGGCGGTGGATCAGATCGAGCATGCGGCGAGCGAGTCGGCTGCAAAGCCGGCCGTGGTTCCGCGTGGGGTGACGCGGGTGCAAATCGAGCAGCCCAAGTTCAACCTGCGGGACTATCTGTGGAGCGGCACGATCGGGGCGCTGTCTTTTATCAGCCTTGCCGTGATGGTTCTGGTCCTGACCTTTTTCCTGATGGCATCGGGCGACACCTTCCGCCGCAAACTGGTCAAGCTCTCCGGTCCGACCCTCAGCAAGAAAAGAATCACCGTGCAGATGCTGAATGAAATCACCAGCCAGATTCAGCGTTATCTGCTGGTCCAGGTATTTACCAGCACGCTCGTCGGCATCGCAACCTGGCTCGCGTTTCTCTGGGTCGGCATGGAGCACGCCGCGGTGTGGGGGGTGGCGGCTGCCGTCCTTAACCTCGTTCCCTACCTCGGCGCGATCATCATTACCGGCGGCACGGCGCTGGTGGCGTTTATGCAGTTCGGCAGCGTGGGCATGGCGCTGACGGTGGGTACGATCTCGCTGGTGATCAACAGTATTGAAGGCTATCTGCTGACCCCCTGGCTCAGCGGCCGCGCCAGCCGCATGAATGCGGTGGTGATATTCGCCGGCATCCTGTTCTGGGGATGGCTGTGGGGCCCGTGGGGGCTGCTGCTCGGCATGCCGATCATGATGGCCATCAAGTCGGTGTGCGACCGCGTCGAGGCGTTCAAGCCGGTCGGCGAATTCATGGGCGACTGACCCCAATCCGGGGTTGCCGTGGCCGCAGCACGCCGCTGACAGCAGGACGCAATGGCGCTACGCTCGCGTTGCCTGCGGCGGTATTGGGGCGCGAACGTTCAGGCGGCAATCTGTTCGAGTTCTGCCATCAGTTCTTCCTTGCGCGATTGAAGCGAGTCCCGCATCTTCACCAGGTCGACCTTGCTGGCGCGCGCCTTCGGGAACATCTCGTTGCGTTCTTCCTTGACGTGATGGTCGATATACTCGCCCAGCACCAGCACCTTGGCGTCGAACAGCGGATCGCCGGGCTGCATGGCCTGAATCTGGGCAATGAGATCCTTGGCTGTCGTGTGCTCGACTTCAGCCTCGTTCATCATGAGTTCATCCTTGATCGCCTTGCGGATCGCCGGATAGAAGACTTCTTCCTCAATCTGGGCATGCACGGTCAGTTCCAGGCAGATTTTTTCAGCCAGCTGGCGTTTCTTTTCCCGGGTGCTGCCGCGCGCTTCGGTCAACGCCTCGAATTCCGTGAACATTTTCTTGACGGCCTTGTGGTCGGCATCAAGCAGATCGCACGCATCTTTCTGTTTTGCTGTGGGCATGATTATTCCTTTAAAAATATTGCGTTCATACGTTTCAGGGTCGACAACCCCACTAGCGGGGTCGTCTTGCTATTGGACGGCCTCGCGCTCCCTGCTTCAAGGTGTTTTGTCGCGACTTGCTGTCAGACAATGCCTATCATCCATCTGGCGCTGCAGGTCGGGAAACGGATGCTGGTGCACGAATTTCTGCGCTCGCGGGGCAGCCACGTGCACGTCCTCGACGATGTCCGCGTCTGCGCGGACTTCCTTCGAAGCATGGCTAGTTGTGATGCCGGTGCTTGCCGAGCGCCCCCGCCAGCAAAGCGATCGCCGCGCCCGTTGCTGCCGCCATCAGCAGGGATTTCAACGGCTGCGCTTGCACATACTGGGCGGCCTGGTCGGTCGTGTGGGTGATGGACTCGCGTGCCCGCACCGCACTGCTGCGCACGGCTTCGCTGCCTCGGGTCGCGAGTTCCTCGGCGCCTGCACGCGCCTCCTCGACTGAACGGTGCGCGCGCTCGCTCGCTGCCATTTCGCCGGCACTTTTGGGTTCTGCGTTGGGAAAGGTTTCCATCGGATTCTCCGTATCGTAAGGTCTGTGAAATTGAGCCAGCAGCGCGCTGCCAACCCGAACTCAAGCTTACGAAGCGCGTCGGGCGGGCTGTAGGAGACACGGTCGCGCGCGCATGTCCGCCAACGCGCTGGTCCGATGTAGGCGGCCGCTGACAATCCGGTGAACGCGATATGCATCGGACAGGGCCTACATGCCCCGGCACTGTTCGCCGAGGCGAATCGCGGCGCAGTCCGACAGCGAGCTCTGAGCGACTGCGCCATGATTCCTGAGTGACTTCACTGCAAGGAGATTACGTCATGCTTAAATGGGCTCTGATTTTTTTCATCATCTCGCTGTTGGCCGGCGTGTTTGGGTTCACCGGGATTGCGTCGGGTGCGGCTGCCATCGCCAAGATCCTGTTCTACATCGCAGTCGCCCTGTTCCTGCTTTTCCTGGTACTGGGTCTGATCGCACTGAAGGCCGTCAAGTAGCCATAATGCTTCCGGAGATTGCTGTAGGCGCAGTCTGACACCAACTTCGTCGATCGCTGATAGCTCGGGCGCGTCACGCGTTTAGGCTGACAGGACAGCTTCGCAAACTGCGCAACCACCATCCGTTTGCCTCTTGCGGGGAAACCTAGGAGAACGCCATGTTGTATTACGCCCTGGTATTTTTCGTCATTGCCATCATCGCCGCGGTATTCGGATTTTCCGGTTTGGCAGCGGGAGCAGCCGGCATCGCCAAGATTCTTTTTGTCGTGTTTCTGGTGATCGCGATAGCCGCATTCGTGGTCAACCTGCTGCGCGGGCGTTAGGTCGGTGGGTGCTAAAATCGACACGGATACCTCCAACCCAAGCTGGAGCCATGCATGATTCAGGTTGCCATCGTGGATGATCACCAGATTGTCCGAACCGGTTTTCGCGAATTGCTGAGCGAAGACGCCTCGATCAATATTGCGTTCGAAGCAGCCACCGGCGATGAGGCGCTCGAAATGTTGCGCATCACTCAGTGCGGGGTTCTGTTGCTCGATATTTCCTTGCCCGGCAAGAGCGGCGTCGACGTGTTGCGCGCGGTGCGCCAGCGTTATCCCGAAATCAAGGTGCTGATCCTGAGCGGGTTTCCGGAGGAACGCTACGCACTCGCCATGATCAAGAACGGTGCGAACGGCTATCTGTGCAAGGATTGCGAGCGCGAGGAACTGCTGCGCGCGATCCACATGGTGTCTGTCGGACGCCGTTATGTGTCGCCGCGTACAGCCGAACTGCTTGCCGATGAAATGAGCGGCGAACGCAGCGGTGTGCTGCACGAGACATTGTCGGATCGAGAGCTCCAGGTGTTCCTGCGGCTGGCGCGCGGCGAGTCGGTCTCCACCATTGCCGGACAGTTGCATCTGAGCGTCAAGACCATCAGCACATACCGCTCGCGGGTGACCGACAAGCTCAATGTCGCCAGTAATGCCGAACTCGCCACGTATGCCTTACGACACGGACTCATCAATGATTAATTTCGCTGCGCCAGCGCTTGCAGCCCATCCGCCATGCTGAAAATTTTTCTCATCGAAGACTCGGAACTGCTGCAGGAACTGCTCTCTGACATGTTGAGCGAGATCGAGGGGATCGACTTCTGCGGTTGCGCCGACGGCGAAGCCGAGGCGCTGCGCCGGCTGGCGGAAACCCCCGTCGATCTGGTGATCATCGATATCCAACTCAAGCAGGGCAGCGGAATTGGGGTGCTGGATGCGCTGCAGACGGATTCTGACCGGTACGGGAATCCCCGCAAGGCTGTGCTGACCAACTACGCGCACGCTACCATGCGCCAGCGCTGCGAACACTTCGGGATGGATGCCTTCTTCGACAAATCCCTGCACATCAACCAGTTGATCGATTACGTGGTTGATGCGGCGCACACCAAATCCATGTCCTGATCCTTATCCGGGCCCGTCGCCGGCGCGATTCAGGCCGGCAGCACCCCCCGGATCTTGACGCCTGTCTCCGGCGCGGTGTTGATATCGAGTTTCCCCCCGTGCGTCGGCCGGCAGCACTACCCGGATCTTGACGCCTGCGTCCGGCGCGGTGTTGATATCGAGTTCCCCCCCGTGCGTGAAGACCCGATGCTTGATTCCGGCCAGTCCATGACGCGCCAGCTTGGGCGAGTCGAGGTCGAAACCGACACCGTCATCCTCGATCGAGAGTTCGATGCCGGTCGAGGTGACGTGTAGCGCCACGCTGACATGGTGGGCCCGGGCATACTTGCGGATGTTGGTGAAGGCTTCCTGAACGATACGGAACAGGCTGAGCGAGACCGCTTCTGACAGTTCCGGTTCGGCCTCTGGGAGGTCCGCCTTCACCTCAATCTCCTCGCCTTTCCGGAATTCATCGATCAGCGCCCTCAGCGCATCGATCAGTCCCAGGTCATACAGCAGCGCCGGCCGCAGGTCGTTGGTGATGCGGCGCTTGAGGGTGATTCCGCCGGCCAGGTTCTGGCGCAGGCGCGCCAAGCGTTGCGCAACGAGCGTGCGCGACTCGGGCGGCAGCTTGCGTTCGATCCAGTCGGCGTCGAGCTTGGCGGCGGTGAGCAGGGCGCCGAGTTCGTCGTGCATCTCGCGTGCCAGATGCAGTTTCTCCGTTTCCCGCACATCGGTCAGGTAGGTCGCAAGATTGGTCAGTTCTTCGGTGCGATGGCGAACTTCACGCTCGAGCCGTTCGTTTTCCGCTTCCAGCATGTGATTGATTTTTTCGCGCAGTTCCTGCTTCTTCTGCTTCTGGGCGATGGCCAGCACCAGCAGGATGAGCGAAGCGATGGACAGCAGAACGGTGCTGATGCGGGCGTTCTCGAAGCCCTTCACCGACTGTCTGACGTTCTCCAGGTTTTCCGTGAGCAGTTCGGCCTTCATCGTGGTGTGCTGCATTTTGTAGGCATCCATCGCCATGGTGCCCTCGTTAAGCCAGCCTTTGTTAAGCGCCACGCCGCGTTCAGTCTGGCGGTTGCTGAATTCCATATGGGCGACCAGGGCCTGTGCTTTCTTAATGAGTTCGATCGTATTGGGGCGCTGCTCGATCTGGAGGTCCTGGTTGATCACCAGGATGGTGTCCTGGATTTTTTGTGCGCTCGCCTGGAACGACGTGCGATACGCCGGGTCCCCGGTCAGCGCATATCCGCGGGTGGCCGACTGGGCGTCAAGCAACAGCAGATTCAAACGATCCAGATGGCCGGCATGGAGGCTCGAAATCCCAAATTGCTTCATGGCATCGAGTCCGGCCGAGGCTTGCATGTAGCTTGCCACCAGCATGCCGATCAGGAGCGCCATGCCGACGGCCAGGTAAAGATGGGTGCTGGGGCGCAATCCATCTTGCCGTTGTGACGATACGCGACTCGGGGCAGGGAGCGGGTTCGGCATGATTGGATTCGTTGCGAGCGGCGCGGGAACGGATTTATTGCAGGAATCATCCGACAGGTCAACCCGTTGCCCGCTGACAGAGGATGTCGGCCTCGTGTCCTACGATAGATTGCAGGCAATGTCCGATGACGATGACGATGACAGAGGGGATTGTTTGCCGAGTCAGTTCACTATTTCAGGAGACCACCATGAAAACGCTTCTCGCACTCTTAATGTCTTCCGCTTTTGTCATCCTGGCAGGCTGCAACACGGTGGCGGGCGCTGGCAAGGATCTCGAACGCGGCGGTGAGAAAGTCCAGGATACGGCCAAGGACGTTCAGCAGAAGATGTAAGCCGCCCCTCGATCGCGCAGGCACTTCCCCGCAGCAAACGCCGCACCCGGTGATTTCCGCGGCTAGCGGCTGGCCGCGAGGCCGGGCCAGGTCTTCGGCAGAAGCACCCACATACGGCCACGCTGCTTCATGCGGCCGGCGAGTTCGCCGGCCTTGTAGCCGAAGCCCCAGAAGAAATCGGCGCGCACGCCGCCGCGAATGGCGCTGCCGGTATCCTGCGCCATGACCAGTTTGTTCAGCGGCAGCGCCGAATTGGGCTGGGTGGTGGCGAGGAAGACGGGTGCGCCGAGCGGAATGAAGCGCGGGTCGACGGCGATTGAGCGGCCGCCGGTCAGCGGCACGCCGAGCGCGCCCAGCGGGCCGGGCAGGTCGCTCGGCAGTTCGCGAAAAAACACGAAGCTGGGGTTGCTGGCAAGCAGCCCTGGCAGCTTGTCAGGGTTCTTCGCGCCCCAGTTCTTGATCCCCTGCATCGAGGCCTGTTCGAGTTTCAGATCGCCGCGCTCGACCAGAAGCTTGCCAATCGACTGGTAAGGATGGCCGTTCTGATCCGCGTAGCCGACCCGCATATGCGAGCCGTCCGGCAGCTCGATGCGTCCCGAGCCTTGAATCTGCAGGAAGAAGAGATCAACCGGGTCTTCGGCCCAGGCGATGGGCTTGCCCTTAAAGTCGTCGCCAGCCGCCCCGATTTCCTTGCGGGTGGGGTAGGGCACCAGCTTGTTGCCGACCAGCCGTCCGCGCAGGCGCAGGTTTTTCAGTTCGGGGTAGACGCCCGCCAGATCCACCGAGACGAGGTCGTCGGGGGCGGCGTAGAGTGGAAAGCGTGCCCGCTCGGTGCGCACGCGGTCGCCTTTCAGCAGGGGCTCGTAATAGCCGGTCACCATGCCTTCGGCGCTGCCGTCATCCTGCGTGGCCTGGTAGGGCCGGAAGCGCCGTTCGAAAAAGGCGCGCGCCGCCGCGTCGTCGGGCGTTCCCATCGCCGCCGCTTCACTGCAGACTGCCTGCCATGCGGTGCGCCTGGCCAGTGTGGAACAGCTGTGCAGGAAAGCGCTCCAGGTTTCGCTGACGGTGTCGTCCTGCCAGAAAGCCACTGCCGCCCAGTCCACCGGTTTGAGCGTGGGATAGGCCACCGCCGGCGTGGGAATGAGCGCCGGCGGCGCGGCGGGCGGCTCGGGCGCCGGTTGCGGTAGCGGCGCAGGCATTGGTGCGGGTGTCGGGGTGGGCGCCGGCGTGGGCGTCGGGGTGGGGAGGGCCGCAGGCGGTTCCGCGGGCGGGCGCACCGCGCAGGCTGACAACAACAGGGCGAACAGCCACGGGCTTGCGCGTAACAGCATCACGGGTAAAGAAGACTCAAAAAAGGGGGCAGGGGTCAGGGAATGAATGGCTGCGCGGCTGCGCCCTCGCTACTGATCAATGCAGAACTCTGGGCATCGACAGCGTGAACTGGGGGATCTCGGCGTCGAACTTGTTGCCGTCCTCCGCCACCATCTGATAGGTGCCGCGCATGGTGCCGACCGGGGTGGCCAGCGCGGTGCCGCTGGTGTATTCGAAGTGCTCGCCCGGCCGCAGCAAGGGCTGTTCGCCGACCACGCCGAGGCCCTTGACTTCCTGGGTGACGTCCTCGGCGTCGGTGATGATCCAGTGGCGCGAAATCAGCTGCGCGGCCACGGTTCCGCTGTTGGTGATGGTGATGGTGTAGGTGAACACGTAACGGTCCGCCGAGGGATCGCTCTGCTCGGCCAGATAGGCCGTGTCGACATTGATGCTGATCTGATATTTCTTGCCTTCGGCCACGGTTTTGCTCGACGGGTTGGGATGCTCGAAGTGTAACGCAATGGCGCGGCGGACTGCTAAAATGCATGGGTTTCCAAAATTTCCCGGAGCTTCCCATGACCTACCGCATCGCCCCGTCCATCCTGTCCGCCAACTTTGCCCGGCTGGGCGAGGAAGTCGACAACGTGCTCGCCGCCGGCGCCGACATCGTCCACTTCGACGTGATGGACAATCACTACGTGCCCAATCTCACCATCGGCCCGCTGGTGTGCGAGGCGCTGCGCAAGCATGGCGTCACCGCGCCGATCGACGTCCATCTGATGGTCAAGCCGGTTGACCGCATCATTCCTGATTTTGCAAAAGCAGGGGCGACCTTCATCACCTTCCACCCGGAAGCCTCCGAGCACGTCGACCGCACCATCGGCCTGATCAAGGAAAACGGCTGCAAGGCCGGCCTGGTGTTCAACCCGGCGACCCCGCTCGACGTACTGGAATACACGCTCGACAAGCTCGACATGGTTCTCCTGATGTCGGTCAACCCCGGCTTCGGCGGTCAGAAGTTCATTCCCTACGTGCTCGACAAGGCGCGCGCCGTGCGCAAGATGATCGACGACCGCGGCCTCGACGTGAAGATCGAGATCGACGGCGGCGTCGGCCCGGCCAATATCGCCGAAGTCGCGCGCGCAGGCGTTGACACCTTCGTCGCCGGCTCCGCCATTTTCGGCGCCGCCAAGGACAGCGACCCGCAGCGCTACAACAGCGTCATCGCCGCCATGCGTGCGGAGCTGGCGAAGGTCTGATTATTAGGGGCTGGGAGATAGGATCTAGGGACTAGGGGGTCTTGTGCTTCGCGCCCCATAAATAAATTAGCGCGGCCGCAGGCCGCACGTCCCCTAACTCCTAGTCCCTAACTCCTAAATCCTAGAAAAAATGAACTTCCCCTTCCCTATCAAGGCCGTCGTCATCGATCTCGACGGCACTCTGCTTGACACCGCGCCGGACCTGGCGCACGCCGCCGAACTGATGATGGCCGACCTCGGGCGGCCTTGCCCGTCGCTGGCAACGATTTCCACCTACATCGGAAACGGCGTGTCGCGGCTGGTCAAGCGCGTGCTCACCGGCGAGATGGATGCCGAGCCGGATGCGGCGCTGTTCGAAAAGGCCATCGCCGCGTACCAGAAGCATTACGGTGAACACGTGTCGCTGCATTCGCGCCCGTTCGACGGCGTGGTCGAGGGCCTCGACGCGTTCAAGGCGATGGGCGTGCATATCGCCTGCATCACCAACAAGGCCGAACAGTTCACCCATCCACTGCTGAAGGACACCGGATTGTTCGACTACTTCGAACTGATCCTGTCCGGTGACACGCTGCCCAAGCGCAAGCCCGATCCGCTGCCGTTGCTGCATGCCTGCGAAGTATTCAAGGTGGCGCCTGCCGAACTGCTGCTGATCGGCGATTCGCTCAACGACACCCAGGCCGCGCGCGCCGCCGGTTGCCCCGTGTTCTGCGTGCCCTACGGCTACAACCGCGGGCGTCCGGTCGCCGAGCTCGACCTGGACGCGGTGGTGCCGACGCTGGCCGAGGCGGCGAAGATGGTGGTGAAGGCGTGAACACAGGGGATCTAGGGTTTAGGGAAGGTGCGGCCTGCGGCCGCGCCCGATGGTGACCCTCGCGTACCACATCGGCCCCTAGCCCCTAGCTCCTAATTCCTAGCCCCTAAAAAAATGACCGAACAAGACTTCTTCGATCTCGCCCGCCAGGGCTACAACCGCATCCCGCTGGTGCGGGAAATGCCCGGCGACCTGGAAACGCCGCTGTCGGTGTACCTCAAGCTGGCCAACGCGCCCTACACCTATCTGCTTGAATCGGTGGTGGGGGGCGAGCGCTTCGGCCGCTATTCCTTCATCGGTTTGCCGGCGCGCACCGTTATCCGCGTGCGCGCGCACCGGCTGACGGTGGAAACCGACGGCGAGGTGGTGGAAGAGCACAGCCTGCCCGATCCGCTGGCCTTCATCGCCGGGTTCCAGGCACGCTTCAAGGCCGCGCCGTTGGCGGGTTTGCCGCGTTTTACCGGCGGGCTGGCGGGCTATTTCGGCTACGACACCATCCGCTACATCGAGAAGCGGCTGGCCGACAAACGCAAGGACGACGTGCTGCACACGCCGGACATTCTCCTGATGCTGACCGAGGAGCTGGCGGTGTTCGACAACCTGGCCGGCAAGCTTTATCTCATCACCCACGCCGACCCGATGCAGCCGGATTCCTACGCGCAGGGCCACCTGCGCCTGCGGGCGCTGGCCGGGCAGTTGCACGCGCCGGTGCAGCTGCCGGCCGAGCCGGTGATGGCGGCGGACGAGCCGCAGTCGGAATTCGGCGAAGCCGAGTTCAAGGCGGCGGTGCAAAAGGCCAAGGATTACATCGCGGCTGGCGATGTCATGCAGGTGGTGCTCTCCCAGCGCATGTCGCGGCCGTTCAATGCCTCGCCGCTGTCACTGTACCGCGCGCTGCGCGGCCTCAATCCGTCGCCCTACATGTTCTATTACGATTTCGGCGGTTTCCACGTCGTCGGTTCCTCACCCGAGATCCTGGTGCGGCTGGAGGGCGACACCGTCACCCTGCGGCCCATCGCCGGCACCCGTCCGCGCGGACTCACGCGCGAGGATGACCAGCGCCTGGGCGAGGAACTGCTGGCCGACCCCAAAGAATGCGCCGAGCATCTGCAGCTGCTGGATCTGGGGCGCAACGATACCGGGCGAGTTGCCGTCACCGGCAGCGTCAAGGTCACCGAGCGCATGCAGATCGAGCGCTACTCGCACGTGATGCACATCGTTTCCAACGTCGAGGGCACGCTGAAGCCGGGGCTGTCCGCGCTCGACGTGCTGCGCGCCAGCTTCCCGGCCGGCACTGTGTCAGGCGCGCCCAAGGTGCGCGCGATGGAGATCATCGACGAACTCGAGCCCAGCAAGCGCGGCATCTACGCCGGCGCGGTGGGCTATCTCGGCTTCAACGGCGACATGGACCTGGCGATCGCCATCCGCACCGCGGTGGTCAAGGACGGCATGCTGTACGCGCAGGCCGGCGCCGGCATCGTCGCCGATTCGGTGGCTGCCAGCGAATGGCTGGAGACGCTGAACAAAGCGCGCGCCGTCATCCGCGCGGCCGAACTGGCGCAGGCGCGATTCGGCACCCTGACGGAATGACCCGACAGGCTGCTAGCTCAGACCATAGCGTTTGAGTTTGCGGTACAACGTGCGCTCAGTGATGCCGAGCGCGGTGGCCACCCGGCTGCGGTGGCCGGCGTGCACGTCGAGCAGGGCGCGGATGTGAGTACGCTCGACTTCGGCAAGCGGTTGGGTACCCGGCAACGCCGTTGCCGTTGCCGTGGGTAGATGCAGGTCGGCGGCGCGGATCACGCCGTCGCGGCAGGTCAGCACCGCACGCTGCAACAGGTTGCGCAGTTCGCGCACATTGCCGGGGAAGCTGTATGCCTGCAGCATCGTCAGCGCAGCGGAATCCAGCCGGCAGGCGCGGCGAGCACCGGCCAGGCGTTTGAGCAGAAACGCCGCCAGCGTCGGCAGGTCGTCGCGCCGCTCGCGTAGCGGCGGCAGGTCGACGTCGATGCCCGCCAGCCGGTAATACAGGTCGAGCCGGAAGCGTTTTTCATCCACTTCGTCCAGCAGCCGGCGATTGGTGGCCGATACCAGCCGCACGTCGGCCTTCAGCGTCTCGGTGCCGCCGACGCGCCTGAATTCGCCGCTTTCCAGCACGCGCAACAGCTTGGCCTGCAAACCCAGTGGAATCTCGGCGACTTCGTCCAGGAATAGCGTGCCGCCGTTCGCCAGTTCGAACAGTCCCTTCTTCAGACCGCTGCTGCCCGAGAACGCGCCGCGTTCATGGCCGAACAACTCGCTTTCGAACAGGTTTTCTGGCACCGCGGCACAGTTGATCACGATGAAGGCTCCGCCGGCGCGCGGCGAGCGGGCATGAATGAAACGCGCGGCGAGTTCCTTGCCGACGCCGCTCTCGCCAAACAGCAGGATTGGCGCCTCGCAGTCGGCCACGCGCGCGAGATTGTCCACGCAGGCCAGAAACGCCGGGGATTTCCCCACCATCCGCATGCCGTCGCAATCCGTTCCGGCGTCGGCTTCCAGCGGATAGAGCTGTTCACCCAGGTAGCGCTCGCCATTCATGCCGCGCAACGCATGGCCGCGGATGCGGGTGCGCTCGGGTTGGTCGTCGGCGTGGAAATGTGTGTGCAGCACCTCGATCGCTTCACCGTGCTCGAACAGGGCCTGGTGCGGACACTGCTCGCCATTTTCGTGGCAGGGCCGCGGCGAATGATGCGACACGACATGGCAGTGCTGGCCGGCGATGGCGTCTGGCGTTGTGTCATAGGTTTCGGCATAGCGCCGGTTGGCCGCCACGATGCGGTATTCGCGATCGATCACCACAAAAGGCTGGTCGTTGGCGTCGATGAGTTCCTGCAGTTCAAATTGGGGCATGGCAATCTCCGTGCTTGTCATGACGTATGGTAAATCAGTCATGACACGAATGCCATGTCAACGCCAACCCATTTTTCTGATGCCCTGAAACCCAATGATTACAAGGATTCACTCGCTGGCACGTCTGTTGCTTTTATGTTGTGGTCGTGCATTCCCCAACACACAACAGGATGGAGAGAAACATGTCTGAAAAAAAGAACTGGAAGCTGCAACCCGGCGTGAACATCGCGCCGGAGATGGTCGACGAGGTGGCCAGGATTGCCTGCGCCCTGAAGAGCCTGTCCGCCTACACTACCTTCGCCTTGGAACGCGAGGACTGTCCGGAGGATCTGCGGCAGATCGTGGAGGAAGGCCTGGAAGCCATGAGTCGTATTTTTCAGTGGTGATCACCACGCCAACCCAACACAGCACAAGGAGCGAAAATTAATGGCACACATCATCATTCTGGGCGCAGGCGTAGGCGGCATGACCATGGCGTATGAAATGCGCGAGCAGGCGCGGGCCGAAGACAAGGTCACCGTCATTTCCAACAATTCGTATTTCCAGTTCACCCCGTCCAACCCCTGGGTGGGGGTGAACTGGCGCAAGCGCGACGACGTCACGATTCCGGCCGCGCCGTATCTGAACAAGAAGAACATCGATTTCATCGGGGTCGGCGCGGCGCGCGTGCACCCCGAGCGCAACCAGGTCGAGCTCACCGACGGCCAGGTGGTGGACTATGACTTTCTCGTTATCGCGACCGGTCCCAAACTGGCGTTTGACGAAGTGCCGGGGCTGGGGCCGGAAGGCCATACCCAGTCGGTTTGCTCGGTCGATCACGCAGAGAACTCGGGCCGCGCGTGGGACGGTTTCGTGAAAACCCCGGGACCCATCGTGGTGGGCGCGGTGCAGGGCGCCTCCTGCTACGGTCCGGCCTATGAGTTCGCGATGATCATGGACACCGATCTGCGGCGGCGCAAAATCCGCGACCGCGTGCCGATGACCTACGTCACCGCCGAGCCCTATATCGGCCATCTGGGCCTGGGCGGCGTCGGCGATTCCAAGGGCATGCTCGAATCGGCGATGCGCGAACGCCATATCAAGTGGATCTGCAACGCAAAGGTCACCAAGGTCGAAGCCGGCAAAATGTTCGTCGCCGAGCATAACGACAAGGGCGAAGTCATTAAGGAGCACGAACTGCCGTTTGCCTACTCGATGATGCTGCCGGCATTCAAGGGCATCGACGCGGTGTTCGGTATCGAAGGACTGACCAATCCGCGCGGTTTTATCACCATCGATGCCTTCCAGCGCAACCCGAAATTCCCCAATGTCTATGGAGTGGGCGTCTGCGTCGCCATTCCGCCGGTCGAGGTCACCCCGGTGCCGACCGGAACGCCAAAGACCGGCTACATGATCGAATCCATGGTCACCGCCACCTCGCACAATATTCGCGCCGCGCTCGACGGCCGCGAACCCGTCGAGAAGGCCACCTGGAACGCCATCTGCCTGGCCGATTTCGGCGACACCGGCGCGGCCTTTGTGGCGTTGCCGCAGATTCCTCCGCGCAACGTCAACTGGTTCAAGGAAGGCAAGTGGGTGCACCTGGCCAAGGTCGGGTTCGAGAAATACTTCATGCGAAAAATGAAAAAGGGTTCGACCGAGCCGCTGTATGAAAAATACGTGCTCAGCCTGCTGGGTGTAAAAAAGCTCAAATAGGACTCGTGGCACAGGCATTAAGCGCCTTCGGGCGCTTTTTTTTGGTCTGCGGCGCCGGCCGCACGGCTATAATTCTCCGCTCTTGGCGCAGGCGCGCTTCGCCCTGATGGCGGGACGCCGAAGGACACTCCCATGCTTTTGATGATCGACAACTACGATAGCTTCACCTATAACCTCGTGCAGTATTTCGGCGAGCTGGGCGAGGACGTCAGGGTCGTTCGCAACGATGAAATCGACCTCGCCGGCATTGCCGCGCTGAAACCCGACCACATCGTCGTCTCGCCCGGCCCCTGCACGCCCAACGAGGCGGGCGTGTCGGTACCGCTGATCCGGGAATTTGCCGGCAGGATTCCCATCCTCGGCGTCTGCCTCGGCCACCAGAGCATCGGCCAGGCCTTCGGCGGCAAAATCGTGCGTGCGAAAGAGCTGATGCACGGCAAGACCTCGATGATCCATCACCTGGACAAAGGGGTCTTCGAAGGCCTGCCCAACCCGTTTCGCGCCACCCGCTACCATTCGCTGGTGATCGAGCGGGCGTCGCTGCCGGACTGCCTGGAAATCACCGCGTGGACCGAGGACGGCGAGATCATGGGCGTGCGCCACAAGACCCTGCTTGTCGAAGGCGTGCAGTTCCACCCCGAATCGATCCTCACCGAACACGGCCACGCCATGCTGGTGAATTTCCTGAAAGGCACCCGATGATTACGCCGCAGCAGGCGCTCGCCCGGCTGGTCGAGCAGCGCGAAATCTTCCACGACGAGATGCTGTCACTGATGCGCCAGATCATGAGCGGCGAGCTCACCCAGGTGCAGATCGCCGGCATCATCACTGGCCTGCGGGTGAAGAAGGAGACCATCGGCGAGATCGCGGCGGCGGCGCAGGTGATGCGCGAGTTCGCCGCCAAGGTGCCGGCGCAGAACAATGCCAACCTGGTCGATACCTGCGGCACCGGCGGCGACGCCGCGAACACCTTCAATATCTCGACCACCGCCGCCTTCGTCGCTGCCGCCGCTGGCGCGCGCGTCGCCAAGCACGGCGGGCGCTCGGTGTCGTCGACCAGCGGCAGCGCCGACGTGCTCGAGGCGCTGGGCGTCAACCTCGACCGTACCCCGGAGCAGGTGGCGGCGAGCATCGACGCAATCGGCATCGGCTTCATGTTCGCGCCCAAGTTCCACGGCGCAATGAAGCACGCCGCGCCGGTGCGCCGCGAACTCGGCGTGCGCACGATCTTCAACATCCTCGGCCCGCTGACCAACCCGGCCGGCGCGCCGCACCAGCTGCTCGGCGTGTTCCATCCCGACCTCGTCGGCATCCTGGTGCGCGTGCTGCAGCGCCTCGGCAGCCGCCACGTCATGGTGGTGCACGGTTCCGATGGCATGGACGAGATCACGCTTTCCGGCGAGACGCTGATCGGCGAGCTGAAGGACGGCGAAGTCACCGAATACCGCATCCATCCGCGTGAGTTCGGGCTCGAGACCTGCGACAGCGACGTGCTCAAGGTATGGGACGCGACGCAGGCGAAGGATATGCTGCTCGCCGTGCTCGACGGCCTGCCGGGGCCGGCGCGCGACATCGTGCTGTTCAACGCCGGTGCCGCGATCCATGTGGCAGATCGCGCCGCCACGCTCGGCGAGGGCATCGCAACGGCTCGTGCCGTTATCGACAGTGGTGCGGCGCGCGACAAGCTCGCGCAGCTGGTCGAGTTCTCCAACCGCGGCGCGGGGGGCTGAGCGATGTCAAATATCCTCGAAAAGATCCTCGCCACCAAGCGTGAGGAAATCGCTGCCGGGCTTGCCGTCGTGCCGCTCGCCGAAATGCAGGCGCGTGCCGCACTCGCTGCCGCACCGCGCGATTTCGTCGGCGCGTTGCGCGCGAAGATCGCCGCCGGGCAGCCTGCGGTGATCGCCGAAATCAAGAAGGCCAGCCCGTCCAAGGGCGTGATCCGTCCTGACTTCCGGCCCGCCGAGATCGCCGCCAGCTATGAGAAGGGCGGCGCCGCGTGTCTGTCGGTGCTGACCGACGTGCAGTATTTCCAGGGCTGTACTGATTATCTAATCGAGGCGCGTGCCGCATGCGCGCTGCCGGTTCTGCGCAAGGATTTCATCATCGACCCCTATCAGGTCTATGAAGCGCGCGCGATGGGGGCGGACTGCATCCTGCTGATCGTCGCCGCGCTGGAACTGCCTGCCATGCAGGCGCTGGAGGCTTTGGCACACGAGCTTGGCATGGCGGTGCTGGTTGAATCGCACAACGCCGAGGAACTTGACGCCGCACTGCAATTAAAGACCCCGCTACAGGGCATCAACAACCGCAACCTGCGCAGCTTCGAGGTGAGCCTCGACACCACGCTGGCGCTGTTGCCGAAAATCGGCAAGGCGCGCATCGTCATCACCGAGTCGGGCATCCTCGCGCCGGCGGACGTCGCGAGGATGCGAGCGCATCAGGCCAACGCATTTCTGGTCGGCGAGGCGTTCATGCGCGCTGCCGATCCCGGCGCCGAACTGGCACGGCTGTTCGCCTAACACGGCGGAGCGCACCTGTCAGCGCTTGCCGCCAAAGAGGCTCCCCAGCACGCCGCGGATGATGGCGCGGCCGACCTGGCTGCCGATGGAGCGCGCGGCGGATTTCGCCATTGCCTCGACCGCACCTTCGCGGCGTCCGCCACGCCTGCCCAGGATGTCCCCCAGTACGCCGCCTGTGGGTTGTGCGGCGGCCTTGGCCTGCTGCTTCGCTTCGGCTTCTGCAGCCGCCGCCGCCGCTTGGGTTGCCTGCTCGGCGCGTGCCCTAAGGATTTCGTGGGCGGACTCGCGGTCGACGGTTTTGTCGTAGACGCCGGCGACCAGCGAGGTCTGCATCAGTTGCCGGCGTTGGGCGTCGGTAATGGGACCGATCTGCCCCTGCGGCGGCACGATGAAGGCGCGCTCGACCATGCCGGGGCGGCCTTTCGCGTCGAGGAAAGATACCAGCGCCTCGCCAACGCCGAGTTCGGTGATGACCGAGGCTTCGTCCAGAGCCGGGTTGTCGCGCATGGTCTCGGCTGCCGCCTTGACCGCTTTCTGGTCGCGCGGCGAGAACGCGCGCAGCGCGTGCTGCACCCGGTTGCCTAGTTGCGACAGCACTTTGTCCGGCACGTCGGCCGGATTTTGGGTGACGAAATACACGCCGACGCCCTTGGAGCGGATCAGCCGCACCACCTGCTCGATTTTTTCCACCAGCGCGTCGGGTGCGTCGGTAAATAGCAGGTGCGCCTCGTCGAAGAAGAACACCAGCTTCGGCTTGTCGAGGTCGCCCGCCTCGGGCAGGTTTTCGTACAGTTCGGCCAGGAGCCACAACAGCACCGTGGCGTACAGCTTGGGCGACTGCATCAGCCGGTCGGCCGAGAGAATGTTGATGACGCCGCGGCCGCGGTCGGTCTGGATCAGGTCGGCGATGTTGAGCATCGGCTCGCCGAAGATCCGTTCGCCGCCTTGCGATTCCAGCGCCAGCAGGCCGCGCTGGATGGCGCCGATGGAGGCGGTCGAGACGTTGCCGTATTCGGTGGTGAATGTCTTGGCGTTGTCGCCGACAAACGCGAGCATGGTGCGCAGGTCCTTCAGGTCGAGCAGCAACAGGCCGTTGTCGTCGGCCACCTTGAACACCAGATTGAGTACCCCGTTCTGGGTGTCGTTGAGGTCGAGCATGCGCCCCAGCAGCAGCGGCCCCATATCGGAGACGGTGGCGCGCACCGGATGGCCGGCCTCGCCGAACGGATCCCATAAAGTGACCGGATAGCCCTGGTGCTCAAAGCCTTCGAGCTTCAGCATTTCGACCCGCTCGGCCACCTTGGCGTTGCCACCGCCTGGCTGCGAAATGCCCGACAGGTCGCCCTTCACGTCCGACATGAAGCACGGCACGCCGATGCGGGAAAAATGCTCGGCCAACGTCTGCAAAGTGACCGTCTTGCCGGTGCCGGTGGCGCCGGTGATGAGGCCGTGGCGGTTGGCCATCTGCGGCAGCAGGTACAGGTCGGTGGCGGCGTTGCGGGCGACGAGCAGCGGTTCGGTCATATCGGTTCCCATGGGCGTGATGCCGGAATTCTAGCGAGTTTGAATGGCGGCTTGTTGCGGTTGACTAATCGTTCCCCCATGAAAGGAGTCGGCCGTGGTTGTTCCCGTAAAGGGGGGCCGTGCTTGTATGGCCGTTGAAGCGCCAACAACCACGTACGAAAGCCGATCAATCAGAAGCCACCACGCTCCACAGCCATGCTGCCCCGCGCACGCCGCTGGAATCACCGAATGTCGGCGGCACCAGCCGGGTGTCGACGCGGTCGGAGAACACGTAGCGCGGCCACAGCCGGGGCACCGTGTCGTACAGACGGGCGATGTTGGACAGGCCGCCGCCCAGCACGATGACGTCGGGGTCGAGCAGGTTGATGACGCCGGCCAGCGCGCGCGCCAGCCGCTCCTCGTAGCGCGCAAGCGTGGTGCTGCAGGGGCCGTAGCCGGCCTTCGCCAGCTGTACGATTTCGTGCGCGGGCAAGTCTTCGCCGCCGTAGCGCACGTGGTCGGCCGCCAGCGCCGGGCCGGAGAGCCAGGTTTCGATGCAGCCTTTCTTGCCGCAGTAGCAGGCGGGCGCGGCGTCGAGCTCGCGCGGGCTCGGCCACGGGTGCAGGATGGCTTCGCCGGTGGCCGGATGCTGCCCGGTGGAGGCGCGGTCGGCCTGGGCGTGGGCGAACTGGAAATAGGGCAGCGGCGAATGCCCCCATTCGCCGGCGATGGCGTTGGCGCCATTCAGCACGTGGCCGCGCACCACCACGCCGCCGCCGACGCCGGTGCCGATGATCACGCCGAACACGGTTTCGGCGCCGGCGGCCGAACCGTCGGTGGCTTCCGACAGCGCAAGGCAGTTGGCGTCGTTGGCGAGCCGCACTTCGCGGTTCAGTGCGTGTTCTAGGTCCTGCTGCAGCGGCTGGCCGTTAAGGCAGGTGGAATTGCAGTTTTTCATCCGGCCGGACGCGGGCGAGATGGCGCCGGGGGTGCCGATGCCGATGCTGGCGGTTTGTCCCAACTCGAATTCGGCCTGGTGGATGAGCGCGGCGACCGCGGCCACCGTGGCGAGGTAATCGTCCTGCGGGGTCGGCACGCGGCGGCGCAGGATTTCCTGGCCGCCGGCGTCGAGCGCGATGAGTTCGATTTTGCTGCCGCCGAGGTCGATGCCGAAACATAGAGTGGGAGCCACGGTGTAAAATCTCCGGCTATTCAAATTTGCGTTGGAATCGACATGGCAGGACATTCGAAGTGGGCCAACATCCAGCACCGCAAGGGGCGCCAGGATGCCAAGCGCGGCAAGATCTTCACCAAGCTTATCAAGGAAATCACCGTGGCGGCCAAAATGGGCGGCGGCGACACGGGCATGAACCCGCGCCTGCGCCTGGCGATCGAGAAGGCCAAGGCCGAGTCGATGCCGAAGGACAACATTGAGAACGCGGTCAAGCGCGGCACCGGCCAGCTCGAGGGCGTCAACTACGAGGAAGTGCGCTACGAGGGCTACGGCATCGGCGGCGTCGCGGTGATGGTCGACTGCCTCACCGACAACAAGACGCGCACCGTCGCCGACGTGCGTCACGCCTTCGTCAAGCACGGCGGAAACATGGGCACCGACGGCTGCGTGGCATTCCAGTTCAAGCATTGCGGCCAGATCATCCTGGAGCCGGGCGCCAGCGAAGATGCGGTGATGGAAGTCGCGCTCGACGCCGGCGCCGACGATGTCATCCCCAACGAGGATGGCTCAATCGAGGTGCTGACCTCGCCCGACCCCAGGGACTTCGAGGCGGTGAAGGAGGCGCTGGAAAAGGCCGGGTTCAAGCCGGCGGTCGCCGAGATCACCATGCGTCCCGAAGCTGAGACCGAACTCGCCGGTGACGATGCTGCGAAGATGCAGAAGATCCTCGACGCGCTCGATTCGCTCGATGACGTGCAGGAGGTCTACACCAATGCCGTGTTGCCGGAGTAAGCCTTCCTTTGCGCATCCTCGGCATTGATCCCGGCCTGCGGCTGACCGGCTTCGGCGTAATCGAGCAGACCGGCCAGAAGCTGGCCTACGTGGCGAGCGGCGTGATCAAGAGCGGCGAGGGCAGCCTGCCGCAACGGCTGGGCGTGCTGTTCGCGGGACTCAACGAGGTGATCGGCACCTACCAGCCCGATACCTGCGCGGTGGAAATCGTTTTCGTCAACGTCAATCCGCAGTCGACGCTGCTGCTCGGGCAGGCGCGTGGGGCCGCCATTTGCGCGGCGGTGACGAACGAGCTTCTCGTCGCGGAATACACTGCGCTGCAGATCAAGCAGGCGGTGGTCGGCCACGGCAAGGCCGCTAAGGAACAGGTGCAGGAGATGGTCAAGCGCCTGCTGGCGCTGCCGATCGCGCCCACCGCCGACGCGGCCGACGCGCTTGCCTGCGCGATCACGCATGCGCATGGCAGCCACCTCGGCGCACAATCCACCGCTGGCTACCGCGTCAAGGGCGGACGCCTGGTATGAACAAGGATTTCGCATGATAGGCAATGCTGTTTTGAATGGATGCGCCCTGTGATCGGGCGCGCTGACTTGAATGGATGCGCCCTGTGATCGGGCGCATTACCGGCACACTCGCCGCCAAGCAGCCGCCGCAGGTGCTGGTGGACTGCAACGGCGTCGGCTATGAAATCGACGTGCCGATGAGCACCTTCTACAACCTGCCCGCACTCGGCGAAAAAATCAGCCTGCTGACCCATCTGGCGATCCGCGAGGACGCGCACCTGCTGTACGGCTTCGGCAGCGAGATCGAGCGCGCGGCGTTTCGCGAGTTGCTGAAGGTTTCCGGCATCGGCGCCAAGACCGCGCTGTCGGTGCTGTCCGGCCTCTCGGTCAACGATCTGTCGGCGGCGATTGCCGCGCAGGAAATCGGCCGCATCGTCAAGGTGCCCGGCATCGGCAAGAAAACCGCCGAGCGCCTGCTGCTCGAACTCAAGGGCCGGCCGGTGTTCGCCGGAGCGATTTCCGCGGTGGCGGGCGAGACACGCGTGTCCGACGATGTGCGCCAGGCTTTGCTGGCCCTGGGCTATAACGACAAGGAGACCGCCGCCGCCATGCAGAAACTGGCGGCCGACCTGCCGGTGTCCGATGCCATCCGGCAGGCGCTGAAATTGCTGTCAAAAGCGTGATGCGGCCACAAATTGAAACGGTTTATTGTTCCAGCACCACAAGGCATGGGCGGGTTTGCTGGGTGATGTTCCTGTTGCCTGAGGCGCTGGGCTTTAGAATAGCCAGGCTGAACAAGGCCGCCTGATCGACATGGGCGAGAAGCAAGTCGTAACCAGAGTAGGAATGCTCATGAAAACCACAAAACTTGACGAAGCCACCGAACGCGCCACAAAGCTGTTCATGCAGCGCATTACACGTCAATACGACACGGCAGGCGGGATATTGTTTGGCAGCCGTGCACGGCAAACGCATCGCGCCGACAGTGATGCCGATGTGGCGGTTCTGTTGCGCGGGGATCACCAGCGCTTCCTGCCGACCAAGCTGGCCATGGCCGATGTGGCTTTCGACGTGCTGCTGGAAACGGGGATCAATATCTCGCCGTTGCCGGTGTGGCTGGATGAGTGGGAGCATCCCGAAACCTACTCGAACCCCAACTTGCTGAAAAACATTGCGAATGAGGGGGTTCAACTTTGAGTGGAGGCCTGACACCGGCCGCGCTGATGACGAAAGCTGCCCGTGCCTGCGCCTCCGCGCGTATCCTGCTCGACCTGAATGATGTTGATGGTGCCTGTAATCGAGCCTACTACGCCATGTTCGATTCTGCCCGCGCCGCCTTGCCGGCTTCAAAAGCGCCCGTTCCGCCTTATATTGGCAAGACGCACGGCGGCTTGATCACGGCATTTAGCCAGCATCTTGTGAAAAACGGACCCATTCCAAAAGAAATTGGCCGTCTGCTGAAACGCGCGGAAGAAATTCGGCTGGTGGCAGATTACAAAGGTGATTCCGTAGAACTTGCGGATGCGCGCGAGATGGTTGAACAGGCCGAGCGGTTTGTTGAAGCCATGCGTCACGCCTGGATGCCGGGTCAACTTGCCAACCCGAATCAGCCTGACTTGCCATGATCGAAACCGACCGCCTCATCGCCCCCGCCGCCGTCAGCCCGCAGGAAGAGCAGGTCGAGCGCGCGCTGCGGCCGCGCACGCTGGCCGAATATGTCGGCCAGGCGAAGGCGCGCGAACAGCTCGAAATCTTCATCCACGCCGCCAGGAACCGCAGCGAGGCGCTCGACCATGTGCTGCTGTTCGGCCCCCCTGGGCTGGGCAAGACCACGCTGGCGCACATCATCGCGCGCGAGATGGGCGTCAACCTGCGCCAGACGTCCGGCCCGGTGCTCGAACGCGCGGGCGACCTCGCCGCGCTGCTCACCAACCTGGAGCCGAACGACGTGCTGTTCATCGACGAGATTCACCGTTTGAGCCCGGTGGTCGAGGAGGTGCTGTACCCCGCACTGGAAGATTTCCAGATCGACATCATGATCGGCGAGGGCCCCTCGGCGCGCTCGGTCAAGCTCGACCTGCCGCCGTTCACCCTGGTCGGCGCGACCACGCGGGCCGGCATGCTCACCAACCCGCTGCGCGACCGTTTCGGCATCGTCGCGCGCCTGGAGTTTTATTCGGCGGAAGAGCTGGGCTTCATCGTGCACCGCTCGGCGGGCCTGTTGCAGATGAACCTGGAAGAAGCCGGCGCGCTGGAAATCGCGCGCCGTTCGCGCGGCACCCCGCGCATTGCCAATCGCCTGCTGCGACGGGTGCGCGACTACGCCGAGGTCAAGGCAGGCGGGCAGGCCACCTGCGCGGTGGCGGATGCGGCGCTGGTGATGCTCGACGTCGATCGCGCCGGACTCGACGTGATGGATAGAAAACTGTTGTCGGCGGTGGTCGAAAAATTCATGGGCGGGCCGGTTGGCCTGGACAACCTCGCCGCCGCCATCGGCGAGGAGCGCGACACCATCGAGGACGTGCTCGAACCCTATCTCATCCAGCAGGGCTACCTGCAGCGCACCCCGCGCGGTCGCATCGCCACGCCGCTGGCGTATCGCCACCTCGGCCTCGCCGCCCCCGCCGAACCCAACGCGGATCTGTTTTAGCATGGCATTTCACTGGCCGGTCCGCGTCTACTGGGAAGATACCGATGCGGGCGGGGTGGTGTATTACGCCAACTACCTCAAGTTCATGGAGCGCGCGCGCTCGGAATGGCTGCGTGCGTTCGGTTTCGAGCAGGACGTGCTGCGCGACGAGGCGGGGGTGGTGTTCGTGGTGCGGCGGGTGGCAATCGACTATCTGTCGCCGGCGCGCTTCAACGATCAGCTCGAGGTGTCGGTCGGCCTGCGTGAAACCGGACGCGCCAGCCTTGGCGTGCAGCAGGAACTCATGCGGGGGTCCACCTGTCTGGCAAGGGCCGAAATCAAGCTGGCCTGCGTTGACGCGGTCCATTTCAAACCCGTTAAAATGCCCGCAACGATTCTTCAGACACTGAGCCCCACGACGTGAACCCCGAACTCAGCCAGGATCTCTCCCTTCTCCATCTCGTCCTTAATGCCTCATTGCCGGTGCAACTCGTCATGGTGCTGTTGCTGGGGGCGTCCTTGATGTCGTGGTGGTTCATTTTCATCAAGATGTTTTCCCTCAAGCGCGCCCTGCGCGAAACCGACCGTTTCGAGCGTGAGTTCTGGGGCGGCGGCGACATCAACGCCATGTACAAGGAGGTGGCCGCCGGGCGCGGCGAGGCGGGTGAAATGGCGCGCATCTTCGAGGCGGGGTTTCGCGAATTCATGAAGCTGCGGCAACAGACGGGGCTTTCGCTCAACGTTATCGTCGACGGCACCCGCCGCGCCATGCGCGCCACCTACCAGCGCGAACTCGACAGCCTCGAATCGCACCTGTCGTTTCTCGCCACTGTTGGGTCGGTGTCGCCCTATGTCGGCCTGTTCGGCACCGTGTGGGGCATCATGATCGCCTTCATGGGACTGTCGAGCGTCGCCCAGGCCACGCTGGCGCAGGTCGCGCCCGGCATCGCCGAAGCGTTGATCGCCACCGCCATGGGCCTGTTCGCCGCCATCCCCGCCGTGGTCGGCTACAACCGCTACACCCACGACATCGACCGCCTGGCCAACCGCATGGAAAGCTTCATGGAGGAGTTCTCCAACATCCTGCAGCGGCAGGCGACCAAGGCGTCCTGATTCATGGCGCGCGTCCGCAAGCAAATGGCCCAGATCAACGTCGTGCCGATGATCGACGTGATGCTGGTGCTGCTCGTCATCTTCATGGTGACCGCGCCCTTCATCAACCCCGCCCAGGTCGAGTTGCCGAGCGTCGGCAAGACTTCGCAGACGCCGGCGCAGCCGCTCGAAGTCATCATCAAGGAGTCGGGCGAATACCTGCTGAAAAACCGTGCCGTTCCCGGCGACGAACGGGTGGTGGAAAAGTCGGCGTTGGCGGCCGAAATCGCCGCGCTGCAGCGCGCCTTGCCGGATCAGCCCGTGGTCATCGCGGCAGACAAAAATGTGCGCTACGAAGAGGTGATGGACACCATGACCGTGCTGCAGAACGCGCAGATCACCCGCATCGGCCTGCTCGCCCGTCCCGCCCCTTGATCCTCGGATGAACATTTCGGCAGATGCGCCCTTCGTCTCCCGTCCCGGCTCCAACCTCATCGCCGGCGCGCTGGCGCTGGGTGTGCATGTCGTCTTCGTGCTGCTGCTGGTGTTCGGCGTGTCGTGGCAGACCCGGCATCCTGCGCCGGTGATGGTCGACTTGTGGGAAGCGTTGCCGCCGCCCCCCCCCGTGGCCAAGCCAGCCAGGCCGCCCGCGCCGGCATCGGTGAAAACGCCCGAGCCGGTCAAAGCCAAGCCAGCCCCTCGGCCAGCGGTGGACGAGCCGCCGCCGCCCAAGACGCCCGACATTGCGCTGGAAAAAAAGAAGGCCGAGAGCGAACGCCAGAAAAAACTGCAAGCCATGCAGGCGGCAGAAGAAAAGGCCCGGGCCGACGCCGCCAGGAAAGCGCAGGAAACGCAGTTGGCCGAACAGAAAAAACGCGAACTGCTGCGCCAGATGGAGGAAGAAGACCTGACGCGGCGCATGGCGGACGAGGTCGCAGCAAGCGAGGCACGCCAGGCAAAACTGGCTGAAGCGCAGGCCAAACTGGCCGAGGCCGCAACGGCCAGCAAGCGCCAGGCCGAGGTGGCGAGCGTCGTCGGACAGTACCGCGACCTGATCAGTGCCAAGGTGCGCGGCAACACCCGCCTGCCCGACAATCTGGCTGGCAACCCCCAGGTGCGCTGCCTGGTGAAGCTGCTCCCCACCGGCGAAGTCCAGAGCGTGCGGGTGACGCAATCGAGCGGCAACGCAGCGTACGACGAGACGGTGGTGCGCGGCATCTGGAAATCCTCGCCGCTGCCCCTGCCGGGCGAGCGCGACGCGCGCGCCGCATTCGTCCCGGAACTTTCCTTCGTTCATCGCCCCAAAGAGTGAGCTAAAGGCGCTGTGGCAAGCCGTCGGGGGCCCCGGGTCGAGCCTGGCGGCAGGCGGGCAATTGCCGGCGAAGTATTGCCGACTACGGCAATTCGCGGCAAGCGGGTTTCTCGCCATGACAAAAACGAGGGCTTGTGCGGGAGGCCCTGGCGGCCAGCCTGCCATGCCGGCCATGCTAAACTTATCCATCAATCAAGCATTTCCGATCGAGATTCCCAACTTCATGCTGCGTGCTTTCCTGCTGTTCCCCCTGCTTTGTCTGGCCTTGCTGAGCACGTCGTTTTCCGCGCGCGCCGCGATGGAAATCCAGGTGATCGGCGGAGCCGCCAGCAAGATTGCGGTGGCGTGGGTGCCGTTTCAGGCGATGCCGGGGCAGCCGGAGCCGGCGCTGACCGCGATCGCGGGAGACGACCTTGATCGCAGCGGCCAGTTCAGACGGGTGGACGTCAGCGGCATGCAGCAGCCGGTAGCGCCGGCACAGGTCGACTACGGCGTATGGCGCGGCAAGGGCGCGGACGCCGTGGTCATCGGCCAGGTGGCCGCACTGCCCGGCGGCCGTTTCGAAGTCCGCTTCTATCTGTTGGATGTCATCAAGCAGACCCAGCTTGCCGCCTTCAGCTACACCATTTCCGCGGCGCAATGGCGCGCCACCGCCCATCTGATCGCCGACATCGTGTACGAAAAGCTGACCGGCATCCCGGGCGCGTTCAGCAGCCGCATTGCCTATGTGCAGAAACAGGGCAAGCGCTTCGAACTGCGGGTGGCCGATGCCGACGGGCAAAACCCGCGCACCGTCGTGCGTTCCGACGAGCCGGTGATTTCGCCGCGCTTTTCGCCCGACGGCGCGCGTCTGGCGTATGTGTCGTTCGAGGACAAAAAACCGGTGGTGTATGTGCAGTCCCTGCGCGATGGCCGCCGCGGCAAGGTCGCGGCATTCAAGGGTTCCAACTCGGCGCCGGCCTGGGCACCCGACGGCCGGCGCCTGGCGGTGGTGCTGACGCGCGACCAGGCCTCGCAGATTTATCTGATCAACGCCGATGGCAGCGGGCTCAGCCGGCTGACCCGGGGTGGCAATCTCGACACCGAGCCGGTATTCTCGCCCGATGGAAAAACCCTCTTTTTCACCTCGGACCGCGGCGGCAGCGCGCAGATTTACCGCGTGGCGGCCAGCGGCGGCGAGCCCCGGCGGGTGACCTTCAGCGGCAGCTACAACGTTTCTCCCGCAATCAGCCCGGATGGCCGGAATCTGACCTATATCAGCCGGGAAGACGGCCGTTTCAGCGTGGCGCTGCACGAACTGGCCTCGGGTCAGACCCGCGTGCTGACCGATACCGCGCGCGACGAATCACCCAGCTTCGCACCCAATGGCCAGGCCGTGCTGTATGCCACCGTGCAGGGCGGGCGCGGCATTCTCGGCACCGTGAGCCTGGACGGCAAAACCCGCACCCGCCTGTCGGAACCGGGCGTGGACGCCCGCGAGCCGGCCTGGGGTCCATGAGCCAAGAGAGAAGAAGCGGTTAGGCTTACACAAGCTGAACCGTTCATGCGGCACGTGCTTCATTCGTAGTTATTCATCACCAGAGGAGAAACAAATGAACAAGATCTTTTTGCCCGTTTTGCTTGCATTGACCCTGTCCGCTTGCGGCACCACCCCCGACACCCAGGCAACGGTTGAAGACCGTACCGGCGCGACCGCGACAACCCCTGCCGGCGCGGCGGCCGGGGCGGGAAGCACTGGCCTCGACGGCGGCGGCGTGGCGGGCAGCGCGCTGCCCGGTGAATCCTATGCCGGCGATCCGCGCAAGGATCCGGCCAGCCCCATGTCCCGCCGCAGCGTCTTTTTCGATTTCGACAGCTACGTGGTGAAACCCGAATACCGCCCCATGCTCGAAGCGCATGCCGGCTACCTGCAGTCGAAGCGTGATGCGCGCATCATCCTGCAGGGCAACGCCGATGAGCGCGGCAGCCGCGAATACAACCTGGCACTGGGGCAGAAGCGCGCCGAAGCGGTGCGCCGTGCGCTGGCCGTGCTGGGCGTGAGCGATTCGCAAATGGAAGCGATCAGCTTCGGCGAGGAAAAGCCGCGCAGCGAGGCCAGCACCGAAGCGGCATACGCCGAGAACCGCCGCACCGATGTGGTGTATGGCGACGAGTAAAGCCTGATGCGTCGTTATGCCTTGATACTGATCGGCACGTTTGCGCTGGCCCAGCCGGCGTGGGCGCTGTTTGGCACCGCCGAGCTGAACAAGCAGATGCAGGTGATGCAGCAGCAGGTGCAGCAGCAGGTGGACGCGCTCGATGTCCGCCTCGGCAAGCTGGAAACGGCGATGCAGCAAAACCAGCAACTGCTGGGGCTGCTGGGCGAAGTCGAAACGCTCAAGGCCGAAATCGCCAAACTGCGTGGTCAGGCCGAAGTCCAGATGCATCAGGTGGATACCCTCGGCAAGCGGCAGAACGATCTGTACGCCGACCTCGACCAGCGCATCGCGGACCTCGCCAAGGCGGGCCAGCCGGCACCGGTGGTCAATCCCGCCCCGGCGGTCGACGGGGCACCGGCGGTCGCTCCCGCTTCGGCAGTCGATGGAGCGCAGCCGGTCGCCTCGGTTGCGGCGGGCGATCCGCAGCAAGCCGACCCGCAGGTGGAATCGAGCAGCTACGAAGCCGCGCTCAAGCAGTTTCGCGAAGCCAATTACGCGGGCGCCATTGCCGGCTTCAACGGCTTTCTCAAGGCCTACCCCGCCAGCACGCTGGCCTCCAATGCGCAATACTGGATCGGCTATTCGTATTACGCCCTGAAGGACTACAAAACCGCGCTGGCGCATCAACAGAAGCTGGTCGCCGCCTATCCGGCCAGTGCCAAGGTGCCCGACGCGCTGCTCAACATCGCCACCAACCAGCTTGCGCTGGACAACCTCGACGGCGCCCGCAAGACACTTGAAGGCCTGGTGGCCCAATATCCCGGAACCCCCGCCGCCACGCTTGCCGCGCGCCGGCTGGCCACACTCAAGTAAGCAGCATGTCGGCGTCCATTACGCTCCCCCCCATCGGGGCAGCAGATTCTTTAGGCGCGGCGTCCTCGCCGCGAACGCACTCCGATCCATCGGGAGCTGGAGCCCTGATGGACGCCGATTCACTAAGCGCTGAAGCGGCGCCAATAGCAACGCTCCGCATCACCGAGGTCTTTCACTCCCTGCAGGGCGAAACCAGCCGCGCCGGCCTGCCGACGGTGTTTGTCCGCCTGACCGGCTGCCCGTTGCGTTGCCGCTGGTGTGACACGCCCTACAGCTTTCAGGGCGGCGAAACCGTCCCACTGGCCACGCTGCTGGCGCGGGTGGCGGCGTTTGGCGTGCCGATGGTGTGCGTCACGGGCGGCGAGCCGCTGGCACAAAAGAGCTGCCTGCCGCTGCTGGCCGCGCTGTGCGACGCCGGCTATTCGGTGTCGCTGGAAACCAGCGGCGCGCTCGACATCAGCAAGGTCGACCCGCGGGTGTCGCGCATCGTTGATATCAAGCCGCCGGCGTCCGGCGAGGCCGCGCGCAACCGTTGGGAAAATATCGCCCACCTCACCCCGCACGACGAGATCAAGTTCGTGCTGGCGGACCGCGCCGACTACGAGTGGGCGCGCGAAGTCCTCCGGGCGCAAAACCTCGCAGAAGTCTGTCCGGTCCTGTTTTCGCCGGTGCAGGGCGAACTGCCGCCGCCGCAGCTGGCGGAGTGGATCCTCGAAGACCGGCTTCCGGTGCGCCTGCAGGTACAGCTGCACAAGCTCCTGTGGGGCAGCACTCCCGGCAAGTGAAGCCTGCGGTCATCCTGCTCTCCGGCGGACTCGACTCCGCCACCGTGCTCGCCATCGCGCGCGAGGCGGGGTACGCCTGCCACGCGCTGAGCCTCGATTACGGCCAGCGCCACACGGCCGAGCTGGCCGCCGCCGCGCGCGTGGCAAAAAGCCTCGGCGCCGTCGAGCACCGGGTGATCCGGATCGGGCTGGGTGACATCGGCGGCTCGGCACTCACCGACGCCTCCATCGCCGTACCCGAAAGCCCCACCGCAGGCATTCCGGTCACCTACGTGCCCGCGCGCAACACCGTGATGCTGGCGCTGGCGCTCGCCTGGGCCGAAGTGCTGGGTTCGCGCGACCTCTTCATCGGCGTCAATGCCGTCGACTATTCCGGTTACCCCGACTGTCGGCCCGAATTCATCGCGGCGTTCGAGCAGATGGCCAACCTCGCCACCCGCGCCGGCGTCGAAGGCGCCCGGCTGCGCGTCCACGCGCCGCTGCAGCATCTGTCCAAGGCGCAAATCATCCGGCGCGGCATCGAACTTGGCGTCGAGTACGCACAAACCGTGAGCTGCTACCAGGCCGATACCGAAGGCTTGGCCTGTGGACGCTGTGATGCCTGCCGCCTCAGACGCGAGGGGTTTCGCGCGGCCGGCGTTGTCGATCCGACACGGTATGGTTGAGGGACGCGGGTTGATTCGATCGGGTCATTGCGAGCGCAGCGCGGCAATCCAGCGCATTCGGCAAGGTATTGCCGACCTGCGGCCAGCGGAATTGAACCCGGATTGTTCATTGGACGATTGATGGCGCGGTGCACTCCGTGCACCTTCGGGCGTCAATCGGTGCACGGAGTGCACCCTACCCAAAGCATTTTTCCCTAATGAACAATCCGGGTTGAAAGCAAGGCGGCCTGAAGCGGGTCCGGGGGCACCGATGTAATGGTATTTAATATCCAGTTTGCATTCGGGGCGGAACCATTAGAATTCCTTCTGCATCCGGACCCGTGCGGCGCACGCCGTACTCCCCTTTCCAAACGAGAGATAGATTCATGATCTACGAAGATTTCGCAAGCGCTCAATCATTTTTTCTGTGGTCGACCTTCGCGGTCGCGCTGGTCATGGGCGCCGTGGTCAACAAGACCAATTTCTGCACCATGGGCGCGGTCTCCGACTGGGTCAACATGGGCGACACCGGCCGCCTGCGCGCCTGGGTCCTGGCCATCGCGGTGGGCGTGCTGGGTGTGATGGCTCTCGAAGCGGCCGGCATGGTGAACGTCACCAGCACCTTCCCGCCCTACCGCCAGGCCACCTTGCCCTGGCTGGAATACGTGCTCGGCGGCGGCCTGTTCGGCATCGGCATGTCGCTCGCCTCCGGTTGCGGCAACAAGACGCTGATCCGTATTGGCGGCGGCAACCTCAAGTCGATCATGGTGCTGCTGGTCATCGCCCTCATCGCCTATTACATGATCAACCCCTTCCCGGGCAGCGACAAGACCCTCTATTCCACCCTGTTTTATCCGTGGACCAACCCCACCGCGGTCGCCTTGAGCACCACCCAGGACCTCGGCGCGATGCTCTTCAGCGACAACGTCGCCACCGGCCGCATGGTGATGGGGGGCGTCATCGGTGTCCTGCTGCTGGTATGGGTCTTCAAGTCGGCCGATTTCCGCAGCAACTTCGACAACATCCTCGGCGGCCTCGTGGTCGGCCTTGCCGTGCTCGCGGCCTGGTATGTCACCAGCAACATCGCAGTGAACGCCGACGGCGAAATGATGTCGCTGCAGACCTATGTTCAGGAATGGGATATGTACGCGCCGGCTGATGCAGTCAAACCCGCCGCCGCTGGCCCGCTGGCCTCGCAATCCTTCACCTTCATCAACCCGATGGGGCAAACCCTCGGCTACGCGGCGAGCGGCTTCGACCGCACCTTGCTCACCTTCGGCATCATGGCGCTGGCCGGCGTCATCGCCGGCTCCCTGCTGTGGTCGCTGATTTCGCGCAGCTTCCGCATCGAGTGGTTCGCTTCCGCCGGCGACTTCGTCAACCACCTGGTCGGCGCGATCCTCATGGGCTTCGGCGGCGTGCTGGCGATGGGCTGCACCATCGGCCAGGGCATCACCGGCTTTTCCACCCTGGCGCTGGGCTCCATCCTCACCTTCATCGCCATCGTGATCGGCAGCGCGGCCACCATGAAAGTGCAGTACTTCATGATGATGCGCGGCTAAGGGTAGTGTGGCGCTTCAAAAAAGCGTCATAAGCCTTTACCCGGGGGCGCCGCATCGGCTATAATTTCGCGCTTTCGCGGATAGGGTTTCAGCCCCGTCCCCGGGCCGGTAGCTCAGCTGGTAGAGCAGCGGACTTTTAATCCGTTGGTCCCGAGTTCGAATCTCGGCCGGCCCACCAGTATCTAAAAGGCTTAGCCGTAAAGGCTAGGCCTTTTTCAATTCCTGACGTGGGGAAAACGTGGAAAACTGCACCACATTCCCTCCCTGGCCGTTCTCGATCCATGACGCGGCAGCCGCTAGATGCTCGGTTGCATACTTCGCATAACGATCCACCATGCTGCGGGATTTCCATCCCCCGAGTTCCTTGAGTTCGTCACAGCTTGTACCTGCCTGACGGTGCCAAGAAGCCCAGGTATGGCGAAGATCGTGAAAGCGCAAATCCTCGATGCCTGCTTTCTCTAGCGAGGTATGCCATGCGCTGTTACTTAATACCCAGCGTATCGGGCTGCCCTGATAGGTAAAACAGTAGCGAGAGTGTTTCCCAATCTGCCCCCTAAGTACGGAGACCGAATCTGCATTCAGCGGCACGCCTCGCGGCGTTCCATTCTTGGTTTGATTGATCCAGGCAGTCTTACGCTGCATCTCCCCTTGGACGACTGTCCAGATGGTATCCCCCGAAATCTCATCGAGATTCAGGTGACCCAGGTAAGGGTCGAGCTTGCGACAAATCCGCATCCTGCTTTACGCGCACGACCATGATGCGGGTGACAAGCAAGCCGTCGCGGCGGCGTTGCTTGTGTCCTGCTGGGAGGACGGTTGCGGATTGCTCAGCCCGCAGGTTCTCCAGGAATTTCTGGTCAACGCGATTCGCAAGCTGCAACGTCCTATTGCTTTGGCACAGGCCCGCGATATTGTCCGCGCCTACGGGACATGGGTGGTGCGCGATGCTGGGGTTGGCGATATTCTGCGCGCCACCGAACTCATGGAACTGACCGGCTACAGTTTTTGGGACAGCTACATTCTGGCCAGCGCCGAGGCGTCGGGCGCCGAATGCCTGTACTCGGAAGATATGCAGCATGGCCACAAGGTGGCTGGGCTGGAGATACGCAATCCGTTTGCGGAAACGCGGGCCGGCTGACAAAAAACGGCACATTGATGCCGTTGAGGGGCAGGGCGGCTGAACGGGCCGGGGCTGCTGCAATTTCCTGTCGCTCCGGCAAAACGCCAGTGAAATCATGGCGTTCCGGCCCGTCGACGCAATTATTCCCGGCAATATCTAAAGTTGGCACAGCCCCTGCACGTTAATGAGCCAGACACGGGAGGCTCGTGTTCAACTTGCCCAAACTTAAGGAGATTTGAAATGCGTAAAGTACAACAAGGTTTTACTTTGATCGAACTGATGATCGTGGTGGCGATTATTGGTATTTTGGCGGCTGTGGCGATTCCTGCTTATCAGGATTACACCGTTCGCGCCAGGGTCACCGAGGGTCTGAGCCTGGCGGCCGCAGCTAAGCTGTCGGTCGCCGAAAACGCCGCCAACGGCACCGCCTTCGCTTCTGGCTGGACGGCTCCCGCCGCTACTCCCGGAGTGGCTTCACTTGCAATTGCCGCCGATGGGGTTATCACGATAACTTACAATGCAATGGCTGGCGGTGGCACGATCACGCTTGTGCCCACCCCCGCTCTGGTTTTGGGCACCCCACCTGCTACTGGCTCTATTAACTGGGCCTGTACCGGCGGTTCTTTGCTTCCTAAATATCGCCCGGCCAATTGCCGCGCCTAAAAATCAAAAGCAGGAACAAAGGGGACGCTTCCCTTTGTCCGTACGAAAACCAAAGGGGTCAAACACCATTAATTGCCCCCTCGGTTAAGTTAGCTACTAAAGAGACCGCTTCGGCGGTCTCTTTTTTTGCAGCAAGGTCAAACGTACAAACGTAAATGAAAAATGAATGGTCAAATGGGGGCAGACACGATAATTTGTCCTATTGCCCTATGATGGGTTTCATTTTGGTGGTGGTGGTGGTAGTGGGGAAAATGAATGGATTGATCAGTTCGATGCCGCAATCCTCAAAATCCTTGATATTTCGGGTGGCTACGGCATACCCGTGGGCGAGGGCGATGCCGGCAATTTGCCCGTCCGGCAGACTCATGGCGCGCCCTGTTTCCTTGCGATGCCCCATGATTTCAGCATAGGCGTGGGCGGCAGGTGCGGTAAAGTCGAGCACCCGCTCTTCAAATGCCTGCGCAATGAATTGTTCAAACCGGGCTTGCAACTGCCGACGGCGCAGGCCATCTGGCAAAACGCGCAGACCGTATCCGATTTCGGCCAATGTAACTGTGGTGATGAATAGCAGATTGCTGTCCTGGGTATTCAGCCAATCAAGAACAACCGGCGAAGGCTGTGGGCGCATGACTTCAGAAATCACATTGGTATCAACGACGATCATCTGGAAAAACTCAGCGGGTCGTGTGGCGCATGTCGCGGGAGTTCCAATTCAACCCCGGATTCGGTCCCAAAGAACTGTATGGAAAGGTCGCCCAGCCGTTTGGATGGGGTGACCGCTTGGCGAAGGATGCGCCGGGCTTCTTCTTCCATCGATACCCGGTGATGGGCGGCGCGGATGCGCAGACGCGCGATTGTGTCGTCGTCCAGTTTGCGGATGCTTAGATTGGCCATAATCCACTCCTTGTGTGCAGTCAAGTGCAGGCATTGTAGGCGTGTGACTGCATATCGGCAACCCACTTAGGATATGGGGCCACCCATTTCCGCCTTGCTTGACAAGCACCCAGGTGCGCGAATAATTAGGCTATCTATCTTAAATTGAAGAGCTAGCCATGAAAATTCTCCCGGTATATGAAGCTAAAAACCGTTTTTCTGAATTGATCGCCGCCGTTGAACACGGGGATCAGGTCACGATTACCCGTCGGGGGGTGCCTGTTGCGCGCCTGGTGGCCGAGGCGGCTCTCGCGACCGATGAGGCGGGCCAGCGTCAGCGTGTTGCCTCGGCGCTGGAGCGGTTGCGCCGGATACGCAGCGGGCTGGCGGTCGAAGGCGACTTGAAGGCGATTGCTCGCGACGGGCTGGATTGATGGCGTTTGTCGTCGACAATTCGGTGGTGTGCGGCTGGTTTATCGGTAACCAGGCCACGGATTACACGGAGGCGGTCGCAACCCGCTTGTTGGATGAGCAGGCGCATGCGCCTGCTCTGTGGCAACTCGAATTTTCCAATGTGCTGAGATCGGCATGCAAGCGCGGCGCGCTTGACGCGCAGGGGGCGCATGAGGTCATCGAGCAGATTGCCGCGTTGCCCATCATGGTCGACCGGGGCACGCCGGGCCCCGCTGCGATTCTGACCTTGGCGCTACGCTATGATTTGACGAGCTATGACGCGGCCTATCTTGAGCTTGCCCTGCGTTTGCAGCTTCCGATCGCGACGCAGGACACGGCGTTGATGGAGGCGGCCAGGGCAGCCGGGGTTGGACTATTCAAAGCGGCAGGCCAATAGGCCCTTTTTATCTATTATCCCTGCCCCGATCATTCCCCGCCGCGGATCGCGCGGCGGATCACTTCTGGCGTGAAGCCCCGGCTTTGCAGAAAGCGCATCTGTTTGGCTTTTTCGGTCGCATCGGCGGGCGTGGTAGCAAATTTCTTCCGCCACACTTCGCGCGCGCGGTCGATTTCGCTGTCGCGGTTGTCGCCCAATACCGATTCGATGATGCTGTCGCCGACGCCGCGCTGACGCAGGTCGTACGCGAGCTTGACGCTGCCTGCGCGGGCACGGTGGTCGGCGACGTAGCTTTCGGCGAAGCGGCGGTCGGAGAGCCAGTTTTTCGCTTCGAAGGCGTCGAGCAGGGGGACGATGTCGTCGCGGGCAAAGCCCGCGCGTTCCAGTTTGCGGACGAGTTCGGCGCGGCTGTGCTCGCGCCGCGCCAAGAGGCGCAGGGCGCGCTCGCGCAGCTCGCCGGGTTCAGGCGACGGCTTCACTTTCGGCGGTCGGGTTGGGAACGCCGACGGCGGCGCGGACCTTGGCTTCGATTTCCTGTGCGATTTCCGGGTGCTCCTTCAGGTATTCGCGCGCGTTGTCCTTGCCCTGGCCGATCTTTTCGCCGTTGTAGGCGTACCAGGCGCCGGATTTGTCGATGAGCTTGTGGGCGACGCCGAGCTCGATGATTTCACCCTCGTGCGAGATGCCCTGGCCGTAGAGGATGTCGAAGAAGGCTTCCTTGAACGGCGGCGCGACCTTGTTCTTGACGACCTTGACCTTGGTTTCGTTGCCGATGATCTCGTCGCCCTTCTTGATCGCGCCGATGCGGCGGATGTCGAGGCGCACGCTGGCGTAGAACTTGAGCGCGTTGCCGCCGGTGGTGGTTTCGGGGCTGCCGAACATGACGCCGATCTTCATGCGGATCTGGTTGATGAAGATGACCAGGGTGTTGGTGCGCTTGATGTTGGCGGTAAGCTTCCGCAATGCCTGGCTCATCAATCGTGCCTGCAGGCCCATGTGCGAGTCGCCCATTTCGCCTTCGATTTCGGCCTTGGGCGTCAACGCGGCGACCGAGTCGATCACGACCACGTCGACCGAGCCCGAGCGCACCAGCATGTCGGCGATTTCCAGCGCCTGCTCGCCGGTGTCGGGCTGCGAGACCAAGAGGTTGTCGACGTCGACGCCGAGCTTGCCGGCGTAGTTGGGATCAAGCGCGTGTTCGGCGTCGATGAAGGCCGCGGTGCCGCCCATTTTCTGCATTTCGGCGATCACCTGCAGCGTCAGCGTGGTTTTGCCCGACGATTCCGGGCCGTAGATCTCGACCACGCGGCCGCGCGGCAGGCCGCCGACCCCGAGCGCGATGTCGAGGCCGAGCGAGCCGGTGGAGACGGTCTGGATGTCGCGCGACACGTCGTGGTCGCCCAGGCGCATCACCGAGCCCTTGCCGAACTGCTTGTCGATCTGGCTCAGCGCGGCGCTGAGCGCCTTCATCTTGTCTTCGGTCATGGTGCTGGGGGTGGCCATGGTGCGTCTCCTGAATGGGTTGGGATGGACGAACTTTAGGTTGTATATTTGCTTGTGTCAATAAAAAATATCACCTACGTAAAATATATGACGTAATTGTTTGTATTCGACCGCCCCCGCCCCTATACTTTTTCGCAACAAGGGCCAGCCCGGAGCGAAGAATATGTTTTCAAAAGAAAAAATGCGCCTGGACGTGAAGTGGGCGACACGCCAGCGGCTGCAATACATCGAGGTCATGGCCTGGTACACCGGGGTGGTCACCCGCAGCGACGTCGCCCGCGCCTTTGGCCAGTCCGACCCGGCTGCGACCAAGGATCTCAAGCTCTACGGCGATCTGGCGCCCGGCAACCTCGTCTACAACCACAGCGTGTTCGGCTTCGTGCCGGGCGAGGGTTTCAGTGCCGTCTTTGCCGATCTCGCGCCCGCCGCGGTGCTGCCGATCATCGCGGCCAATCTGGCGGTTGCGAACGGCCCGTATGGGAACGATCTAATCTACGGCCTGCCGACCGCGTCGCTGCCGCTGCCAGCCCGCCTGCCCGGCCAGCAGACCCTGGCGCAGATCACCCGCGCGATTCACGGGCGGCACAAACTGCGCGTCGGCTACCGTTCCTTATCCCGGCGCGAGAGCGGCGCCGCGCGCGTGCTGGAACCGCATACCCTGGTGAACACCGGGCTGCGCTGGCATGTGCGGGCGTATAGCGAGGACACCTGCGATTTCAGGGACTTTGTGCTGTCGCGGATTGTTGAGGCGGAATGTCTGAATATTCCGGCGGAATCGGGCGCGCAATACGACGATGACTGGGAAGAAACGGTTAGCGTGCGTCTCGCGCCCCATGCCGGCCTTGATGCGGCGAGGCGTGAGAACCTGCTGCTGGATTACGGCGCGAACGGAGAGGACATCGAGGTGAACGTGCGCCGCGCCCTGCTCGGCTACGTGCTGCAGCGCCTGAGCGTCGATACCACGCCGGACCATGCGCTGAACCCGAACGCCTACCAGCTGATGCTGTTGAACCGGGACGAGATCGAGCCGTTCGCGGCGTGGGCGTTTAGTTAGGAATCAGGATTCAGGGGCTAGGATTCAGGGGGACTTGAGCGGCTTCGCCGCGCTTTCAATGGACGGTGGCGCTCTACACTTTTGCTGACCCCTGACCCCTGACCCCTGACCCCTGACCCCTGACCCCTGACCCCTGACCCCTATCCAATCAGCTCGATCAGCCCGCGCATGGCCGCGGCCACCGCGCGCGAGCGGATTTCCTCGCGGTCACCGTCGAGGCGGCAGATGGACGACATAAGCGTGCCGTCGGCCAGCGCCCAGCCGTAGCAGACCAGGCCGACGGGCTTTTGCGGGGTGCCGCCGCCGGGGCCGGCGATGCCGGAAATGGCGAGTGTGGCCTGGGCGTGGCTGTGGGCCAGGGCGCCGGCTGCCATCGCGCAGGCGGTTTCCTCGGAGACGGCACCGTGTTCGTCGATGACTTCGGCGGGCACGCCGAGCATCTCGATCTTGGCGGCGTTGGCGTAGGTGATGAAGCCGCGCTCGTACCACTGCGAACTGCCGGGTAGCGAGGTGAGCAGTTGCCCGACCCAGCCGCCGGTGCAGGATTCGGCGGTGGCCAGCATCCAGCCGCGCGCGATGAGATTGGCGCCGAGTTCGGCCGCGAGTTGGTGCAGTTCTTCGTCGCTTACACGAGCCATTGCAGTCCTTTCAGGGCGGCGATTGCGTAACCTGCCGCCAGCAGGTCGTCGAACATCACGCCGAAGCCGTTTTTCAGGCGGGTATCGGCGAGCCGGATCGGCCAGGGTTTCAGGATATCGAACAGGCGGAACAGTGCAAAGGCCAACGCGATCCACAGCCAGCCGGCAGGGGTGAACAGCAATACCAGCGCGAAGGCGACGATTTCGTCCCATACCATGCCGCCGTGGTCGGCGACGCCCAGGGCGCGGCCGGTGCGCCCGCAGGCCCACACGCCGAGCAGGAAGGCGGCAATCAGCAGAATGATCTGGTTCGGCAGGTCGGGCGCGACGGCGACGATCAGCCAGTACAGCGGCAGCCCGAGCAGGGTGCCGACGGTGCCGGGCGCCTTCGGCGCGAGCCCGCTGCCGAAGCCGAACGCGATCAGGTGCGCCGGATGCGCCAACAGGAATTTTAGGTCAGGCTGCAAAGTGGTCATAGCCGGCCTTGTCGAATTGCAGCCGCTGGCCGTCGGCGTCGATGACGGAAAGCCCGGGCTCGGCGTCGATGCGGCCGATGCGCGTGACCGCGACGCCCGCGGATTGCGCGGCGGCTGCCACCGCGTCGCGCCGCTCGGCGGGCGCGGTGAAGCAAAGCTCGTAGTCGTCGCCGCCCGCCAGCACGCAGTCGCGTGCCACTTTTTCATGCAGATAGGCCTGCGCCGCCGGCAGCGTCGGCAGGGCGGCGAACTCGAGCCTGGCGCCGACCTGCGAACGCTCCAGAATGTGGCCGAGGTCGGCCAGCAGGCCGTCCGAAATGTCGATCGCGCTCGACGCGACGCCGCGCAGCGCGATGCCGAGTTCCACCCGCGGCGTCGGCAGGTAGAGCGCGGGCAGCACGCGGGCGGCGTCGACCTGTTCCATGAACAGGCGGCCCTGGCGGTAGGCGAGCGCCAGGGCCGCCGAGCCGATCGTGCCGGAAACCCAGACGTCGTCACCGGGCTGCGCGCCGTCGCGCCGTAGCGCCTGGCCGGGCGGCACTTCGCCGATCACCGTGATGCTGATCGTGAGCGCGCCGCGCGTGGTGTCGCCGCCGACCAGTTCGATGCCGTGTTGGTCGGCCATGCGGAAAAAGCCGCGCGCAAACGCGGTCAGCCAGGCATCGTCCGCTTCCGGCAGCGCGATGGAAAGCGTTGCCCAGCGCGGCGTCGCCCCCATCGCGGCGAGATCGGACAGGTTCACCGCCAGCGACTTGTGGCCGATTCCGGCGGGGCTGTCCTGCGGCGAGAAATGGCGGCCTTCGAGCAGCATGTCGGACGACACCGCCAGCTGCATCCCCGCCGTCGGCGCCAGGAGCGCGCAGTCGTCGCCCACGCCCAGCACCGCGCCGGGCGTGGCACGGGTGAAGTGGCGGGCGATGAGGTCGAATTCCATTTGGGGAGCGGAGAGTCGTGAGTGGAGAGTCGAGAGTCGAGAGTCGAGAGTCGAGAGTCGAGAGTCGAGAGTTTGCGGCCTACGCTCTCGACTCTCAGCTCTCGGCTCTCGGCTTTTTAGCCTGCTCGATCTCCACCGCGCGCACGTCCTGCGCCAGCTTGTCGAGCACGCCGTTGATGTATTTGTGGCCGTCGGTGCCGCCGAATTTCTTGGCGAGTTCGACGCCTTCGTTGATGGCGACGCGCCACGGCACGTCGGGGCAGTGCAGCAGTTCATAGGCGCCGATGAGCAGGATGCCGCGCTCGATGGGGGAGAGCTCGGCGAGCGGCCGGTCGAGCAGGGGACCGACGCGCGCGCCCAGCATGTCTTCTTCCTTGATCACGCCGTGGATCAGGGTGCGGAAATAGGTTTCGTCGGCGCGCTTGAACTGCTCGTCGTCCTTCAGGTTGGCGATGATCAGCGTGACATCGGCGCCGCCGACCAGCCAGGCGTATACGCCCTGCAGGGTGAATTCGCGGGCGATTTTGCGGGAGCCGGCCATCTCAGAGTCGTTTCAGCAGATTGGCCATTTCGATCGCCACGCGGGCGGCGTCGCGGCCTTTTTCGGCCATGCGGAAGTGCGCCTGCTCCTCGGTGTCGACGGTCAGGATGGCGTTGGCGATCGGCACGCCGGTCTCCAGCTGCACGTCGAGAATGCCGCGCGCGGATTCGTTCGACACGATCTCGAAATGGTAGGTGTCGCCGCGCACCACCGCGCCGATGGCGACCAGGGCGTCGAATTTTTCGGATTGCGCCATTTTCTGCAGCGCCAGCGGGTGCTCCAGCGCGCCGGGCACGTCGACCAGCAGCACGTCTTCGGTGGCGACGCCGAGCTTGGCCAGTTCGAGTTCGCAGGCCGACAGCAAGCCCTCGCAGATGTCCTTGTTGAAGCGGCTCATGACGATGCCGATTTTGAGGCCCTTGCCCTGGTAGATCGGGTCGAGTTCGGAAATCTCGCTGGTGGTTCCCATGGTGCTTCCTTCGCTAAATGGTTAGGCTTTTTCAGAATAGCCGGTGACTTCCAGCCCGAAACCGTCCATGGCGGGCATCTTGCGCGGGCTGCTCAGCAGCTTCATTTTGCCGACGCCGAGGTCGCGCAGGATTTGCGCGCCGATGCCGTAGTCGCGCAGGTCGTACTTGCGGCTGGCAACGGGCGCCGGGTTGATGCGCTCGAGCAAGGCATCAGCGGTCTCCGGGCGGTGCAGCAGCACGATGACGCCGGACTGCGATTCGGCGATGCGCTCCATCGCGCCCATGATCGGCCATGAGTGGCCGCCGCCGGTGACGTCGAGAAAGTCCATCACGGAAAGCGGCTCGTGCACGCGCACCAGAGTTTCCTCGTCGGCGTGAATTTCGCCCTTGACCAGCGCGAGGTGGGTTTCGCCGGCGCACTTGTCGCGGTAGGCGATCAGGCGGAAGACGCCGTACACCGTCTGGATCAGGCGGTCGGCGGCGCGCTCGACCAGACTTTCGGTCTGGTTGCGGTAATGGATGAGGTCAGCGATGGCGCCGATTTTCAGGCCGTGTTCCTGCGCGAACGGCACCAGGTCGGGCAGGCGCGCCATGGTGCCGTCGTCCTTGAGGATTTCGCAGATCACTGCGGCGGGCACCAGTCCCGCCAGCCCCGCGAGGTCGCAGCCGGCTTCGGTGTGGCCGGCGCGCACCAGCACGCCGCCGGGCTGTGCGCGCAGCGGAAAGATGTGGCCGGGCTGGATAATGTCAGTGGCCTTGACGTCGCGCTTCACTGCCGCCTGGATGGTGACCGCGCGGTCGGCGGCGGAGATTCCGGTGGTCACGCCCTCGGCGGCCTCAATCGAAATGGTGAATGCGGTGCCGTGCGGCGTCTGGTTGTCGGAGACCATCTGCTTCAAGCCGAGCTGGCGGCAGCGGTCGTCGGTCAGCGTCAGGCAGATCAGGCCGCGCCCGTACTTGGCCATGAAGTTGATCGCGTCGGGGGTGACATGCTCGGCAGCCATCACCAGGTCGCCCTCGTTTTCGCGGTCTTCCTCGTCGACCAGCACGACCATGCGGCCAGCCTTGAGTTCTTCGATAATTTCCAGGGTGGAGGCGAGGCTCATTAGTCTTGTTCCTTAATCTTTGTCGGTGGCATTCGCGAATTGCATCATGCGCTCGACGTAGCGCGCGATCATGTCGACTTCCAGGTTGACACGGCTGGCGGCCTGCAGGTGTTTGAGCATGGTCATCTCCAGCGTGTGTGGGATGAGGTTCAGCGCAAAGCGCGTGCCGGCGACGGCGTTGACCGTCAGCGAGACGCCGTTCACCGTGATCGAGCCCTTGCGGATGATGTAGCGCGCGAGTTCGGCCGGGGCGTCGATTTCCAGCAGGTGGGATTCGCCCACCGGGAGGAATCGGTACACGGTGCCGACGCCATCGACATGCCCCGACACCAGATGCCCACCGAGGCGATCGGCCAGGCGCAGCGCCTTTTCCAGGTTGACCTCGGCGCCCGGGATAAAGCCCGCGGTGACGCGCAGGGTTTCGGCCGAGACGTCGACGGTGAAGCGGTCGGGCGCCAGCGCCACCGCAGTCAGGCAGACACCATTGACTGCGATGCTGTCGCCGGCGGCCACGTCGGAAAAGTCCAGCCCGCCGCCCGTGATGACCATGCGCGCGTCGGCGCCGCGGGCTTCAAATTCGTGGATGCGGCCGATGGATTGAATGATGCCGGTGAACATGCGGGTAAGAGGCCAGCGAGTAAGACCCGGCATTGTAGGCGTTTAGGCTGGGCGGGTGAATACCCGCAAGGGGCGGGCCGTGGTTGCAAGACGTTAAAGCATCAACAATCCCGCACTCCCGGCACACGCCAGGCAGGCACGGACGGATGGTCATATGGGATAAGAGGGTCTTCAAGTTGCTATAATGGCTGCTTTTCAAGGATTGCAGGATCGGCATGACGACGCCCAGATCATTTGCCATTCGTGGCCACGCCCTGTTGCCCATCGTCCAGGGCGGCATGGGGGTGGGCGTGTCGGCGCACCGGCTGGCCGGTGCGGTGGCGCGCGCCGGCGCGATGGGCACGATTGCGAGCATCGACCTGCGGCATCACCACGCCGATCTGACCGAACAGGGGAAACACTGCCGCGACAAGGACGAGCTCAACCGGCTGAATTTCATCGCGCTGGATCGCGAAATCGGCGCCGCGCTCGACATCGCTGCGGGCCATGGCCTGGTGGCGGTCAACGTAATGAAAGCGGTGGACGCGCATCCGGCCTATGTGCGGCAGGCCTGCGACTCGGGCGCGCAGGCCATCGTGATGGGGGCGGGGCTGCCGCTCGACTTGGCGGAACTGACCGAGGGGTATCCCGAGGTTGCGCTGATCCCCATTCTGTCGGACGCGCGCGGCGCCGCCATCGTGCTGAAGAAGCTGGCGCGCAAGGGGCGCTTGCCGGATGCCATGGTGATCGAGCATCCGCAGTACGCAGGCGGCCACCTCGGTGCGCCGAACCCGGCCGACCTCGCCAACGCGCGCTTCGGCCTCGCCGAAGTGCTGCCCGGCATCTTCAAGGTGTTTGACGACATGGGTATCGCGCGCGAGCAGATACCCGTCATCGTCGGCGGCGGCATCAACAGCCACGAGAAAGTGCTGGCCGCGCTGGCGCTGGGCGCCGCCGCGGTGCAGGTCGGGACGCCGTTTGCCGTCACCGAGGAAGGCGACGCCCACCCCAACTTCAAGCGCGTGCTGCTCGATGCGAAACCCGAGGACATCGTCACCTTCATGAGCGTTGCCGGGCTGCCCGCGCGCGCGGTGAAGACCCCGTGGCTCGCCAACTATCTCAAGCGCGAATCGAAGCTGCAGGCCGTGGCGAAGGCCGACCCGAACCGCTGCGCCATCGGCCTGCACTGCCTGACCCAATGCGGCCTGCGCGACGGACTCAAGAAAGCCGGGCAGTTCTGCATCGACTCGCAGCTGGTCGCCGCGCTCAAGGGCGAGGTCAACAAGGGCCTGTTCTTCCGCGGCAGCGAGAGCCTGCCGTTCAGCAGCGCGATCCGCAGCGTGCAGGAGCTGATCGACTATCTGCTCACCGGCATGAAACCCGATTTCGGAGGCGCCCCGGCATGAGCACCCTCAGCCAGCGCATCCATACCTTCGGCAGCGCCATGCTGGAGCGGCATGGCGAGCGTGTGCACAAGATCGCGCTCGACGCCGGCTTCACCTGCCCCAATCGCGACGGCAGCAAGGGGATCGGCGGCTGCACCTTCTGCAACAACAAATCCTTCGCCCCCGGCACGCTCGACCCGGCGCCGCTCGCCGCGCAGTTCGACCGCGCCCGCGGCCGCATTGCGCGGGGCACGGGGGCGCGGCGCTTCATCGCCTATTTCCAGGCCTACACCAACACCTATGCGCACGTGGACGAATTGCGCGCGCTGTACGACACGGCGCTGGCTGCGCCCGACGTGATCGGGCTGGCGATCGGCACGCGGCCTGACTGCGTGCCGCCGCCGGTGCTGGATCTGCTGGCGGAATACCGCGACCGCGGCCACGAAGTGTGGCTGGAGCTCGGCCTGCAGTCGTCCTTCGACGCCACCCTGGTGCGGGTGAACCGCGGCCACGGCTTTGCCGAATACCAGACCGCCACCCGGGCGGCGCGCGCGCGCGGCATTCCGGTGTGCTGCCATCTCATCGTCGGCCTGCCGGGTGAGGACGCCTCCCACAGCCATGTCAGCCTCGACCGTGTGCTTGATGTCGGCGTCGACGGCCTCAAGCTGCATCCGCTGCACGTGGTGAAACACACCAAACTGGCGATTGAATGGAAGCGTGGCGAATACACGCCCCTGGCCGAGGCGGACTACGTGCGCATCGCCGCCGACCTGATCGAGCGCACGCCGTGGGAGGTGGTCTACCACCGCGTTACCGGTACCTCCCCGGCCGACATTCTGCTGGCGCCCGCGTGGTGCGCGAAGAAGTGGGAGGTGCTGAACGGCATCGCCGATGAACTGGCGCGGCGCGACAGCCGTCAGGGCTCGCGCGTGGGCCAAACCTGGAAGGAGGAATCTCATGCCGCTTGAACTGATCTGCCCGGCGGGTAGCCTGGTGTCCCTGAAGGCCGCCATCGACAATGGCGCCGACGCGGTCTACATGGGCTTTCGCGACAACACCAACGCGCGCGCTTTTCCCGGCCTCAACTTCGACGAGGCGCAGGCAGCCGAAGGGCTGCGCTACGCGCACGATCGCGGCCGCCGGGTGCTGCTCGCCCTCAACACCTATCCGCAGCCGGATACCTGGAGCCGCTGGACCGGCGCGATCGACCGTGCGGCGAAGCTCGGCATGGATGCGGTGATCCTCGCCGACGCCGGGCTGATGCGCTACGCGGTCAAGCAGCATCCGCAGCTGCGGCTGCATTTATCCGTGCAGGGCTCGGCTACCAGCTACGAGGCGGTGAATTTCTATCGCGAACACTTCGGCATCCAGCGCGCCGTGCTGCCGCGCGTGCTGTCGCTGCCGCAGGTGGAAAACGTGGTACAGCACACCGACGTCGAGATCGAGTTGTTCGGCTTTGGCGGCCTGTGCGTGATGGTCGAGGGGCGCTGCCTGCTGTCGTCGTACTGCACCGGCGAATCGCCCAACACCGCGGGCGTCTGCTCGCCGCCAAAGGCTGTGCAGTGGACGGACACACCGAGCGGGCTGGAATCGCGTCTCAACGGCGTGCTGCTCGACCGTTACGGCAAGGACGAAAAGGCCGGCTATCCGACGCTGTGCAAGGGCCGCTTCGCCGTCGGCGGTGAAACCTATTACGCCATCGAGGAACCGACCAGCCTCAACACCCTCGACCTCTTGCCCGAGATGCTGAAGATCGGCATCGCCGCCATCAAGATCGAAGGTCGCCAGCGCAGTCCGGCCTACGTCGCGCAGGTGACGAAAGTGTGGCGCGCCGCCATCGATTCGGTGAAAAAAAACGCCGCCGGTTTCAAGCCGGAACCCGCCTGGCAGGCCGAACTCAACAAGCTGTCGGAAGGGCAGAGCCATACGCTTGGCGCCTACCATCGGCCATGGAAGTGAGTGTCCTGCAAGAGGCATCAGGCGTGAGGCGAAAAGCCTCGGCCCGTACCTGTCCCTGCCTAATCCATTACGCCTAACACCTCACGCATCATGAACCTGATTCTCGGCCCCCTCCTCTATTACTGGTCGCGTGACGACGTCCTCGCCTTCTACGAAGAAGCGAAAAGCTGGGACGTGGCGCGCGTGTATCTGGGCGAGAGCGTGTGCTCGCGCCGCCATCTGTTGCGCCTGTCCGACTGGTTGGCGCTGGCGGAACAGTTCGCTGCCGCCGGCAAGGAAGTGGTGCTTTCCAGCCAGACGCTGATCGAGTCGGAATCCGATCTCAAGATGCTGCGCCGGATCGTGGCCGACGGCCGCTTCCGGGTCGAGGCCAACGAGTGGGGCGCGGTGCGGCTGCTGTCCGAAGCCGATGTGCCCTTCATCGCCGGGCATACGCTCAATGTCTACAATCCGGAAACGCTGGACGTGCTCGCCGGGCTGGGCGCGCAACGCTGGCTGCCGCCGGTGGAAATGTCGCGCGCCACACTGGCCGCGCTGCTCGAACGCGCCCCGGCCGGAATGGAAACCGAGGTCTTTGCTTACGGCCGGCTACCGCTGGCGTATTCGGCGCGCTGTTTCACCGCGCGCCACTACAACCTGCCCAAGGACGATTGCCAGTTCCGCTGCCTCGACCATCCCGACGGGCTGGCGCTGACGACCCGCGAGGGCGAAGCCTTCCTCACCCTGAACGGCATCCAGACGCAGTCCGCCGGCGTCTACAGCCTGGTCGGAGAATTGCCCGCCCTGCGCGAACTCGGCATCGCCAGCCTGCGCCTGTCGCCACAGTCGCGCCACATGGGGCGCGTGGTTGAATCCTTCCAGGCGGCGCTGGCGGGCGAAAGCGGCGCCGCAGAAAAGCTGGCGCGCGTCATGCCCGGCCCGGCGGTCGACGGTTACTGGCATGGCCGCGCGGGCCTCGAACACAGTACGGAAAAAAACGCCTGATATGTTCATTACGCGCAGACTGGAATTCGACGCCGGTCACCGCATCCCCAACCATGCCAGCCAGTGCCGTCACCTGCACGGCCACCGCTACGCGCTTGAAATCACGCTGTCTGGCGAGATCATCCGCATCGAGGGTGCCGCGGAGCAGGGCATGGTGATGGATTTTTCCGACGTCAAGGCCGTCGCCAATTCGGTGCTGGTCAACCACTGGGATCATGCCTTTCTGGTGTACCAGGGCGACCGCGCGGTGGTGGAATTTCTGGCGTCGTTGCCCGAACACAAGACCGTCGTGCTGCCGATGGTGCCCACCGTGGAAAACCTGGCGGACGAAGCGTTCCGCATCCTCGATGCGGCCTATCTCGACAGCTACGGCAACCAGCTTCGGCTGCATCGGGTGCGCCTGTACGAAACCCCCAACAACTGGGCCGATGCCGTGCGCCCGGGGCAACCCGAATAAGTCCCGGGCCTTGTCATTGCGAACGCGGCTAATCAGCGTTTTAATAAAGATCGGCCTTTCGGAATCGCCGCGCGGGCCCGCAATAACAAATTGAATGCCGTTCCCCATTGAATCATGGAGCAATCATCGTGAACCTAGCCTTCCCCCCACTGCTGGCCAACGTCGTCAGCCGGCTTCCGGCCGCACCGCCCAGTCTGGCATTTTCAGTGGCGGCAAACCGCTTGCTGTGGCCGGCGCTAAAAACGCTCGACTGGCAAGCGCTGGTCGGTCGGCGCTACGCCATTCGTGTCAAGGATCTTGGACTCAGCCTCCGCTTCACCGTCACCGAGCGCGGCTTCACGCCGGACGGCGGCGCGCCCGACCTCACCATCAGCGCCAGCGCCCGCGATTTCCTGCTGCTGCTCAGCCGCCGCGAAGACCCCGACACCCTTTTCTTCAGCCGCCGTCTGGTGAGCGAGGGCGACACCGAACTCGGTCTTACCGTCAAGAACCTGCTCGACGCCCTCGATCCCGAAGCCGTGCTGCACCATTTGCCAGCCCCGCTGGCGCGCGCGGCCCAGCGTTTGATGGCGGCGTAAGGCCGATTTCCGTCGACTTCTCGTCGATGGATCAGTACTGGTCAGCCGTCCACTCATCCAGATAGGTGCATGCCTCCGGGGTGGGTTTTCTGGACGTCTTGCCCAGGAGCGGGGTGTAGCAGAGGTACTGGTTGCCGGAATCATCCGACAGATTACGCAGCGGCATCTCGCCCAGGGTTTCGTAGCCTTGCGAGTCCGTCATGACGAACTGGTATTCGTCACCTACGCAGACTTCCAGCGTGCCGCCATTGCCTTCACCGTACTTTTCCCACCAGCTATCCGGATCGGCGCCGTCGTAGTAGGGGGACATGCTCTGGTTGCTCTGTCGATGCCAGGAAATGATGGTGGGTTCCTGGACTTCATTCTTTTTGGCGATGTCCTTGGCCAGGATGCTCGCGCTCCGGAAATCGAGGGCGCCGCCCGGGTAATTGATCTGTACGTTTTTCATGATGTTTACTCCTGCCAATGAATAAGCCCGTGCAGCCGAAACGTTGCTGCAGGGTCTACTGTTTTTCTAGGCGAATGCAGGACAAAAACAATTAACCATCGTCGATGGCAGGGCGGCTCACGATCAAGAACATCTATTGACGTGCGGACGAGACGGGCCGCATATGCTGGCCGGATTGGTCAGTTCTCTCCAGCCTGTTTGCCGGCGTCCAGTTCATCGATCCCGGGCACGTGGAAGACCCCCTGCAGCCGGAGCAGTTCGTTGCGGTGCTGGCCCGCGAGTGCATTCAGCACGTCGTTTCCCTTGGGTGTCAGATGCACTTCCACCTCCCGCCGGTCGTTGCGCCCCACCCGGCGCTGCACCAGTCCCAGTTTTTCGCACCGCGAGATCAGCGAGACCGCACCGTGATGATGGGCCTGAAGCCTTTCCGCCAGTTCGCTTACGGTGGCCCACTCGCGATCCGCAAACCCGCGTACGTGCAGCAGCAGCTGGTACTGGAGGTGCGTGATGCCGTGGAGGTGCGCCGCCTCCTCGCTGAAACGCAGGAAGCGCCGCAGCTGATAACGGAAACTGGAAAGCGTCTCGAAGTCCTTTTTGCTCAAGGGAGGCAGGGGCATTATGTATTCGTTCCTGGCAGGCTGGTTTTCCACTGGCTTTTATATCATGTTGTGATATATATAAATCACGGCAGTACGCCGGTTCAGGCCGAGACCCGTCGCGGACGGTCGCCACATTGAGAAAAGGAGATTCACATGAGTATCCTGCACATTCACAAAATGTTCGTTTCGTCTCACGAGGGGTGGGATGAACTGGCGCACATGCATGCCTCGCCACTCAAGCTGTTCTTTTTCCTGGTCGTGCCATTTTCACTGATTCCGCCCTTGATGCTGGAGTACGCCGGCCATCATATCGGCGCGATCCTGTTCCCAGACACGACCGGACAGGCGTGGAGCATGGCCGCGCTCTTCTTCCTCGTTGTCGAGCTGATCACCGTCCCGCTCATGGCCCGGGCGATCATGTCGGTGGCCAACAGCAAGGGGGCCGCCAGCAATTACCACGATGCCTTCACGCTGGCCGCCGTTGCGGCCGTGCCCCTCTGGCTGTCGTCGCTGGCGCTCTTCTCCGACCAGATCGCCCTGATTGTGGCCATGGTCGTGCTGGGCGTCGCGGCTTCGGTCGTGCTGGTCTTCCGGGGGGTGGAGAGCATCCTGAAAGTCGAGGAAGACGTGGTCGCCTTCGATATCGCCTATATCGTCACCGGGCTCGGACTCATCGCGTGGGCGGTGCTGGTCATGCTGGGACTCGTTCCGGCCCTCGCCTGACGGTTATCTTATCGAAAGGGGCCTAATGTTGCCGATGCATCGGCGTCACACGATCTCCTCCTGGTAATGCCGATGCAACGCTTCCAGCAGCCTGGCGTGGATTCCGCCAAACCCCCCGTTGCTCATCATCAGTACATGGTCGCCGGGGCGGGCATCCGCCACCATTTGGCTGACCAATTTATCCAGGTTGTCGAACACCCGCGCCTTGTCGCCCAGCGGGGCTAAAGCCTCGGCTGCGTCCCAGCCGAGGTTGGCGCCGTAGCAGTAGACGAGGTCGGCATCGGCGAGGCTGTCGGGCAGGGCGGCCTTCATCACGCCGAGCTTCATGGTGTTGGAGCGCGGTTCCAGCACGGCGAGGATGCGTGCGCGGCCAATCTTTGCCCGCAGGCCTTCGACGGTGGTGGCAATCGCGGTGGGATGATGGGCGAAGTCGTCGTAGACAGTGATGCCATGCACGGCGCCGCGGATTTCCATGCGCCGCTTGACGTTCTCGAAGCGGGACAAGGCGTCGATCGCGACGGTGGCGGGCACGCCGGCGTGGCGCGCGGCGGCGATTGAGGCCAGTGCGTTCATGCGGTTGTGCTCGCCGATCAGCGACCACTTCACGCAGCCCTGCAGGGTGCCGCCGAAGAAGACGTCGAAGTGGCCGTCGGCGTCGACTTCTCCGGCAACCCAGCCGTCCCAGCCGCCGAAGCGCTCGACCGGGGTCCACAGGCCGCGCTCGAACACGCGGTCGAGGTTGGCGTCGGTGCCGTTGGCGACGATGAGGCCGTTGCCAGGGACGGTGCGCACCAGATGGTGGAACTGGGTTTCGATGGCGGCGAGGTCGGGGAAGATGTCGGCGTGGTCGTACTCGAGGTTGTTGAGGATGAGCGTGCGCGGGTGGTAGTGAACAAATTTGGAGCGCTTGTCGAAGAAGGCGGTGTCGTATTCGTCGGCCTCGATGACGAAGAAGGGGCTGTCGGTGAGGCGTGCCGAGATGCCGAAATTTTGCGGGATGCCGCCGACGAGGAAGCCGGGGGAAAGCCCGGCGTCTTCGAGGATCCAGGCGAGCATGGCGGAGGTGGTGGTCTTGCCGTGGGTGCCGGCCACGGCGAGCACCCATTTGTCTTTCAGAACATTGTCGGCGAGCCACTGCGGGCCGGAGGTGTAGGCGAGGCCGCGGTCGAGGATGGCTTCCATCAGCGGGTTGCCGCGGGTGACGACGTTGCCGACGACGAAGACGTCGGGATCGAGGCCGATCTGGCCGGCATCCCAGCCTTCGGTCAGCTCGATGCCGAGGGCGCGCAGCTGGTCGGACATCGGTGGGTAGACGTTGGCGTCGCAGCCGGTGACAGTGTGGCCGGCTGCGCGGGCAATGGCGGCAAGGCCGCCCATGAAGGTGCCGCAGATGCCGAGGATGTGGAGGTGCATGATGGTTAGGAGTTAGGGGTTAGGAGTTAGGGGTTAGGGTTTTGGGGTTTTGGGGTTTTGGGGTTTTGGGGTTTTGGGGCAGGCTTCACGCCTCACCGAAACATGATTATCCCACGGCGGCGGCGCGCGCCTGCTGGATCAGGTGGGTGAGCAGGGCACGCAGTTTGGCGGGGCGCAGCGGCTTGTGCAGCAGCGGGAAGCCGGCCTGGCTGATGCGCAGGATGGTGTCGGGCGCGGTGTCGCCGGTGACCACGATGGCTGGGATGCCGGGGCCATATTTCTGCCGCAGGCGGACGATGGCTTCGATGCCGTCGGTGTCGTCAGGCAGGCGGTAGTCCGACACGATGATGTCGGGTACGCGGGCGAGGCCATCGAGCCATTGCTCGGCTTCGACGGCGCTGTGCGCGGTGACCAGGTCGATATTCCAGTTGTCGAACAGCTCGGCCATGCCGCGCAGGATCGCGCTTTCGTCATCGACCAGCAGCACCAGGGCGTCGGCCGGGATTTGTTCGGGTGCGCCGGCGGTGATGGGGGACTGGATCAGCCGGGCGTCGCCGCACGGCACATCGATGCTGAACATCGAGCCATGGTCCGGGCGCGAGCGCAAGTCGATCCGGTGCCCCAGCAGTCGGCCCAGGCGTGAGACGATGGCGAGTCCCAGCCCCAGCCCCTTGCTGCGGTCGCGCGCCGGGTTGTGCAGCTGCACGAATTCGTGGAACACGCTTTCCTGCTGGTCCGGCGGGATGCCGCGCCCGCTGTCGATCACGCTGAGACGCACCATGTCGCCGCGGCGGCGGCAGGCCACCAGCACGCCACCGTCGTCGGTGTAGCGGATGGCGTTGGCGATCAGGTTGATCAGGATGCGCTCGATCAGCAGCGGATCGCTGTACAACGCGATGTCGCAGGGGCGAAAGCGCAACCGCAGACGTTTTTCTGCCGCCACTGCGCCGAACTGCTGTTCAAGTTCCCGCAGCATCTTCTGCAGCGGAAAATGCACCGGGTGGACTTCGATGGCGCCTGCATCCAGCCGTGAAATATCCAGCAGTGCATTGAACAGCGAGGTCATCGCCGCGGTGGAGGCTTCGATGTTTTCGATCAGGGTTAGCGCTTCGGTCTGGTGGTTGCGCGCTTTCAGCGCGGTGGCAAACAGCGACAGCGCATGCAGCGGTTGCCGCAGATCGTGGCTGGCGGCGGCGAAGAAGCGTGTCTTCGCGTGATGGGCGCGCTCGGCCATGTCTTTTTTTGCGGCGAGATCGGCGGTGGCCTCGCGGATGCGCTGTTCCAGTTCGCTGCGGTGCGCCTGCAGGGCCTCTGCCATGTTGTTCACTCCGGTCGCCAGCGTGCCGACCTCGCCCGCCGGCGGCAACTGCGTGCGCACCGTGAGGTCGTGGCGCGCCAGCCGCCCCACCACCTGCCCGACATGCCGCAACTGTCCGGCCAGCCGGTTGGACAGTCGCCAGGCCAGCGCACCCGTGAGCGTCAGCGCCACCAGCATCAGCAGCGCGGCGTGGATCAGGGTGTCGCGTTTGAAGGCGCCGATCTGGTCGAGTGATACCCCGACTTCCACATGCCCCAGGAGGTTGTCGACCGGGGCGGCGCGGGCGGCGTAGAGCGGGTCGTTGTTGAAACCGGCGGCAGGCAGGCGAATCTCCCTGCGCTGCGTGTAATGGGCGTGCGGGAGGGCTGCATGAAGGCGGTCGCCTGCGCCGGCGATCATCTGCCCGCGTGCGTCGGACGTGCGGGCAAAGGCCAGTTGGCTATTTGCGGCCTCGGTTTTGAGCAGCGCATCCACCCGCGCCAAGTCGCCACTGATCAGCGCATACGGCAAGGCATCGGCCAGGTGGCGGGCTGCATTGGCGGCGCGCGCGCGCAGCGCTTTTCCGCGGTGGCGAGGGTCTGGGTGGTGAAATAGGCCGCCATTCCGAACTCGGCCAGCAGGGCGGGCAGCAGCGCAATCACCAGTATCCGGCTGCGGATGCTGGAAAGCGACAGCCGCCTGGACAGGGTCCGCAGGAAGCTCACGGGACGTGGGCCCGCCGCTGGATGGCAAGCACGGCCTCGGTTCGGTTGGTGACGTCGAAGGCACGGAAAATGGCGGCGATGTGGACCTTTACCGTGCTTTCCGACATCGCCAGCATGCCGGCG
>Ga0209643_1000490_pt1 | contig 70357 bp, 69 predicted proteins | sample AutmiccBRH37_all_FD_187383 | JGI IMG/M metagenome (GOLD analysis project Ga0209643, IMG submission 187383) | Deep subsurface microbial communities from Mt. Terri, Switzerland - Autotrophic microbial communities BRH/37_all (SPAdes) (version 2) | ecosystem: Environmental > Aquatic > Deep... | reverse complement strand
AGCGCATCGGAGCCGCAACACGCTGGTTCTTGTTCACCGCAGAGAGCTTCTCACCCAATGGGTAGAGCGTCTGAGTTCCTTCCTGAGCATCGACCCAAAGCAGATCGGCATCATCGGTGGCGGGAAAAGGAAGCCGACAGGGATCGTTGATGTGGCGCTGATCCAAAGCCTGGTTCGCAATGGCGAGGTCGATGACATCGTGGGAAATTACGGTCATCTGATTGTCGACGAGTGCCACCATCTGTCCGCTGCAAGTTTTGAACTTGTCGCTCGCAGATCCAAGGCGCGATATGTCGTCGGCTTATCTGCCACCGTTGCCCGAAAGGACGGTCATCATCCGATCATCTTCATGCAATGCGGCCCCGTTCGCCATCGGGTCGATGCAAGAGTTCAAGCTGCCGAGCGTGGTATTCGCCACCGTGCCCGCGACCGTTCGACGAAGTTTGAGTTGCCAGCGTCACTCGTCTCGGCAGAGCGCCCGTCAATGCCAGCGATCTATGCGGCCCTTGCGCAGGACCAAGGCCGAAATGACCTGATATTCGATGACGTGTTGAAATCCCTCGAGGCCAAACGTTCGCCCATCCTGCTGACGGAGCGTAAGGATCACCTCGACTATCTGCAGCAGAAGTTCTCGCCGTTCGTGAAAAATCTGGTGGTGCTGCGCGGTGGCATGTCGGCGAAGGATCGCAAGCAAGCCAACACGGCGTTGAATGTCGCAGACGATGATGAGCGTCTGATACTTGCAATAGGGCGCTATATCGGGGAAGGCTTCGATGACGCCCGGCTCGACACGTTGTTCCTCACCATGCCGATCGCCTGGAAAGGAACTTTGGCGCAATATGTCGGACGTCTGCATCGTCAACATGATGGCAAGCGGGACGTTTTGGTGGTCGACTATGTCGATAACACCGTTCCGGTTCTGGCTCGGATGGCAGCAAAGCGACGCGTGGGTTATCGGGCGCTCGGCTATGTGATCGAGTAGCTGGCGCGGCTTAAGGTCAGTGGAGCGGCCATGGCAGTGCGTCATGCCCACCAAATGCGCTTACAGCTAGTCCTGCTCGCCGCCATCGGTGACTTCTTTCGCCAAATCTTCCCTCACAAGCGAATGCCGGCTAAGCAGCCCGTCATCCTCAAGCCGCTCCAGATCGGGCAGGTCACGCAGTGTCTCAAGGCCGAACGCCGATAGGAAATGCTTCGTCGTCACATAGGTGTAGGGCGCGCCAGGTGTCGGGCTGCGCGGGCCGGAGCTGAGAAACCCGGCATCGCGAAGGCCGGCAATCGTGTCGCGGCTTATCTCCTTGCCGAACATGTTGGACAACTCGCCGCGGGTCACCGGCTGCAAGTATGCGATCGCCGCCAGCACCGCAGCCTCGTTTTCCGACAGCGACGCGGCGACGCTACGCGTTGGCGCCTGCGAGGCACGGATCGCAGACGCGTAAGCCGAACGGCTTCGATGCTGCCAGCCCCCGGCGACCGCAACGATGTCATAGGGACGTGACCGCAGATCCTCGCGCAAATCATCGATGATGAGATCGATGCTGCAGCCGCAACCGACCACGCGCGCCAAAATCTCACGGCTGACCGGCTCGGCGGCGGCAAAGATCACTGCTTCTACCCGCAGCATCCATTCGCGCCAGCGCAGCTCCGGCGGCAGATCTTCGAGCTCGCGATCAAGCAACACTTCGTCCTGCGGCCGTGACTTCCGTCGTGTTGCGCTTGATCCAGCCATCGTCACAACCCAAAAATCCGGAACGAAGTTCGGCCGGACAGTTCACGCACCGCGCCAAAACTTTCCAGCCGCTCGAACAATCGCGTCGCCGCCCAGCGGGAGAGATGGCTGCCGGGCACGGAGGCGGGCATGGCATCCTCGTTGAGCAGCTTTTCGATGACGACGCCGGCGCCTTTGGTTCGCAACTTCGGCGCGATCGCCAACAATGTCTCGGCACGCCGGCCAATGTCATTGGCCTGCCGCAAGGCCTCGACCGTGGCGGACACGAGCGCCAGGCACACCGCCCGCGGGAAAGCGGGCTCCCCGGGCCGCACCCGCCCGCGGCCACCTATGGTCTTGAACGCTGCGCCAAACCGCTCGCCCATCGTGAGCGGCACGCCATACGCCCAGGCGAGTTTTTCCGCGAGCAGGCGGTCGGCCAGCCACCAGGCCAAAATTTCGGCATCTGGCCGGGCGGCGCAGATGTTGGTGACAAGGTCGGCGACGACGAAGGGCACAGCACGACCGGACTGAAGCGCGCCGTCAAATAAATCGGCAATTTCGCTCAGGCCCTCGCGACGCATCCCCATCAGCGCCGCTACCTCCTCCAGAACTTTGCTGCTGATCGGCCGCTTCTTTGCCGCCAGTTTCTGGAATGCCAAATACATAGCTCCGGCCGGCCCGGGATCGTTGCCAGGCGCGGTGAGCAGCACCACATCGCGCAAGCCCGCCTCGCCTTCGTTGCGGCCAATCAGCTGCACGGCCGAATGCGAGGCCCTAAGCGCCAGGCGCTGGCGCCAGCAGCCCGCCCACGGCAGGTCGGCGCGAACCAAATCGTCGAGCGATTTCAGAGCAATGCCAGCGGCAAAGGCGGCGTCCCCTTCGCTTGAATCGCGCGCGCGCCCGTTCGCCCAAGCCGGTAGGGGAGACACGGTCGCTGGGAGAACCGGGGCGGCGAAAGGTGGGGGAAGGCGCGAATCCATGCCGTCAAGCATAGCCGAGGCGCGCAGTTTATACCACCTATTTCACAATCAACCGCACAGCCTGTCCGCATATAATTATGTCCGATAATCTTGCATTATCGGACGTTATTGTCATTATAGACAAATGGCCCAGATAATCGAGCAAAATACCGAAATTCACATCAATGAGACCTTAGCGCCGTCTCTCAGCATGGCGCCTGGGCGTGATGTTTCCGCGCCGGAGGTGTCGAGCGAGAACACTGCCCTCCCCTCGCCTGCCGGCAAGGACCATCCACCAGCGCATCTCACAAGTCTTGCCGAGCGTGCCCGCGGCTATGTGGAAGCGGCAAGCTCCGCCAATACCCGCAAGGCCTATGCCTCAGACTGGAAACACTTCGCCGCCTGGTGCCGGCGGTCCAATCTGGCTCCGCTCCCGCCACACCCGCAAACCGTCGGGCTCTATATCACCGCCTGCGCCTCCGGCACGGCCGAAAGAGGAGCCAAGGCCAATTCTGTTTCCACGATCGAGCGCCGCCTTTCCTCGCTCTCCTGGAACTATGCCCAGCGCGGCCTGACTCTCGATCGCAGGGACCGGCACATCGCAACCGTTATGGCCGGGATTCGCAACAGCCATGCCAGGCCACCCGTCCAGAAGGAGGCGGTCATGGCCGAAGATATCATCGCCATGATCGAGACGCTTGATCGCGGCTCTCTGCGCGGCCTGCGCGACCGTGCCATGCTGCTCATCGGCTTTGCAGGAGGTCTTCGCCGCTCCGAAATCGTCGGTCTTGATCTGAAGGCTGACCAGACCGAAGATGGACGCGGCTGGATCGAAATCCTCGACAAGGGAATGCTCGTCACCCTGCGCGGCAAAACGGGATGGCGGGAAGTCGAGATTGGCCGCGGTTCTTCAGACATTACCTGCCCGATCGCGGCAGTCGAGACTTGGGTCAAGTTCGCTAAGCTGGCTCATGGGCCCCTTTTTCGCCGGGTGACGAGGCAAGGGAAAGCTGTCGGGTCGGAGCGGCTGAACGACAAGGAGGTAGCCCGGCTGGTGAAGCGGGCGGCGATGGCGGCCGGGGTGCGCGGCGATCTCAGCGAGATTGAGCGCGCTCTCAAGTTCTCCGGTCATTCCCTTCGTGCTGGCCTCGCTTCCTCTGCCGAGGTCGACGAGCGCTACGTCCAGAAACAGCTGGGGCACGCGTCTGCGGAGATGACCCGCAGATATCAACGGCGACGGGACCGCTTCCGCGTGAATTTGACCAAGGCGTCAGGGCTCTAGCTATCCCCTCCCCTCCCCTACCGTTCAAGCGCTTGCAGAAAGACCGCTGACGCATTATAGTTACTATAGTCATTATGGTTAGAGGTGAAGCGATGCAAATATCAACGCACGACGATATGAGCTGGACGGTCGCTGGCGCGAAGGCAAGGCTCTCGGAGGTCATGGAGCGCGCGCAATTGGCACCTCAGACGATTACACGCAACGGAAAGCCGAGCGTGGTCGTTGTTTCTGCAGAAGAATGGCAGAAGAAGACTGCGCGCCGGGGATCACTCGCCGAGTTTCTATTGGCATCGCCTCTGCGTGGCGCCGATCTGGATATTGAGCGACAACACGACGAGCCGCGCGACTTGTTCCTATGAGACTACTCCTCGACACGAACGTTCTGTCGGAAGTTACAAAACCTCGCCCCGATGAGAGCGTCCTGAAGTGGCTCCACGGGTTAGACGAAGACCGCACGTTTATCAGCATCGTATCGATTGCTGAAATTCGCCGCGGTGTCGCTCTGATGGATAGCGGACGGAAACGCGACGCCCTGGGCGAGTGGCTCGAGCATGATCTGCCTCAACGCTTCGAAAATCGGATTATTCCAGTGGAAGGGCCTGTCGCTTTGGCTTGGGGTGATCTCATGGCGCTCGCCAAGCGAAGTGGTCGCGGGCTGGCCTCTATGGACGGCTTGATTGCCGCTACAGCCGTCGCTCACCAATTGACCATTGCGACGCGCAACACCAAGGATTTCGAAGGCTTCGGAATAGATATCATCGACCCCTGGACGGCGTGATCAGCCCTCTTCGTCGACGGAAAGGATTAGTCTGAATGCTCTCCTACAGTTTGCTCAAAAACCACGCTGGCATACTGCTCGTCGGAGACCACACATCCCTGACCTGGCTGCATGAGGTGGTGCATGATGTGAATGACCGCTCCCCGATTGTCATCGACAAGGAAGGCTCGTTTCTGGGCCTGGCCTACGATGTGCGCAAAGCCTTTGAGCGGCAACGTGAGGTTATCCAGCCGCCAAAGCATTTTGAAGAAATCGGTGTTCGATACGGTGTCCAGATTCTCTGGCCAGTTCTTCTGCTGCAGCAGAGGCTGTTGAGACAATCCCTCGCGTTCCTCAGCCATACGGCCAAGACCCAAGCTATCTCTTACGCTCTGGAAGCAGTCATCGAAGATGCGCTGCGCGAGGATTTTGGTGCACAGGCTGAGCACATCATTGGTCTCTGGCAGCGCCTTGATCCAGCACAGCCTGAAGTATTCGACATGATCGACAGCCGCGGGGGAATCTTCTGCTCATGGACGAAGGCCCAACGGAAATCCGGCTTTGCGCAGCTCCTTTCAAGCTTCGATCCGATGTATGACAGCTTCTACTCTATGCGATTGAAGAACGGCGAGAAGAACCTGGTCTCCCCGGCAGGATTCGCTGCATGGGAAAATGCGGAATGGCCGGATCCGCGGTGGTAAATCACTGGCGCATCCATAGTGATATCAACCGGATAGACGCCCTTCCCTCCTCTGTGTTGAAACCGCAAGCTCAAAACTAAGTGCAAATTTTTCGCTTAGCGCTTCAATTGAAATCGGGAGCTAAAATCCACAGCCCAACGGAAATCCGGCTTTGCGCAGCTCCTTTCAAGCTTCGATCCGATGTATGACAGCTTCTACTCTATGCGATTGAAGAACGGCGAGAAGAACCTGGTCTCCCCGGCAGGATTCGCTGCATGGGAAAATGCGGAATGGCCGGATCCGCGGTGGTAAATCACTGGCGCATCCATAGTGATATCAACCGGATAGACGCCCTTCCCTCCTCTGTGTTGAAACCGCAAGCTCAAAACTAAGTGCAAATTTTTCGCTTAGCGCTTCAATTGAAATCGGGAGCTAAAATCCACAGCCATTGAAATCATGGTAAATGAATTCTTAAAAGAACTCTATCTGATTATTGCAGTTCCTCACTGGGTATGATTTGCGGTTGAGGGTCTAACCATCGATAAGTACCCCTTATCAAAGGTGATTGATCTCGAGTCGAAAATCAGAAAGAATCCGGTAAATCCACGGCCGCTCGGCCGTAAAAGCCGCCGATCCGGAGTCTCTCTTTGGCCAAACCGTCCATTTCGGGGTCAGGACAAGATTTGCGGAGAATCGTACGCTAAGGTCGAACGAAGCGTGAACTTCATGCGGCGCGCAGGATTCTTCCCGGAAACCGCAGCTCTCTAAAGCCGTCTGGCATTTGCTGCTCAGCGTCCCACGAGTAGATGCCGGTGAGATTGATGTGCTCCCAACTGAGCGGCGAGACATGTTTCAGCAGTTCGTCAGGAATATGCCGACCCTGCTGACGCAGGTGGGCCGTCGCCCGGCTGAGATAAACGGTGTTCCAATGCACGATGGCACTGACCACCAGATTTAACCCGGAGGCACGGTACGCCTGGCTGTCAAAAGAGCGGTCGCGGATTTCGCCACGCTCATGGAAAAAGACGGCGCGTTTCAGCTTGTGCGCGGCTTCTCCCTTGTTGAGGCCTGCCTGACAACGCCGGCGCAGCGCCGGGCTGGAATACCATTCGATCATGAACATGGTGCGCTCGATGCGACCGAGCTCACGCAATGCCTTGGCCAACTCACTGGATTTCGATGACGAGCACCACTTGAGGATCGTCGATGGTGCGACGGCACGCGTCATGATCGAGGCCGCAAGGCGCAGCAGTTCGTCCCAATGCTCCATGATGAGCGCGGTATTGATGGGCGCCCCGATATGATTTGCCAACGTCGGATAGCTATCGGCCTTCTCGAAGGTGTGGAACTTCCGGTCCTTGATGTTGCGAAGACGCGGCGAGAAGCGCCTGCCAATCAGGCAGAACAGCGCGAAGACATGGTCGCTAGCGCCGCCGGTATCCGTAAACAGCTCTTCGATCTCCAAAATGGTGTCGTGGTCGAACAAGCCGTCGAGAACATACACGGCCTCGCTTTCCGTCGGGCTGATCGGCAGGATGCTGTAGTAGCCGTATTGGTCGGAAAGCCCGCTGTAGAATTTCGTGCCAGGCTCGCTGCCATAGTGAAGATTGATGTCGCCGCGTCTGGCAGCCCGATCGCTGGCTCGGAAGAACTGCCCATCGGATGAAGCGGTCCTTCCTTCGCCCCAAATTTGCGAATGCGGATGTCTGGTGTGGGCGTCGGTCACGGCCGCCTGTGCCGCCCGGTAGGTGTCGGAGCGGGCATGGAAGCTACGCATCCAGCCGATCTGATGAGCGCTGATGCCCTTCGAGGCTCCGGCCATCCTTTTTGGGCCGAGATTCGTGCCGTCGGCAAGTACACCGGCCAGCATGGCAGCGACGTTTTGGGGCACATCGCCAGTTCGGACGTGGGTGAACTGGTCCGCAAACCCGGTCCACTCATGCACTTCCCGCAAGAGATCGGGGACCTCGACCAGGGGATACATCTCCGTGATTTCGGCATTGAGGGCTGCGGCTGCGGCCGGTACATTGCTGGCAAGCGGCGTCACGATCAACGTGCCATTCTCCATCCTCACACCATCGAGTTTCCCGAAACGGGCCTGCCAGGCCAAGCGTTTGAGGTTGGTGTCCATCGTCTGCCCAACCTCTGCCAACCAGGCAGCGCCATCGCTGGGAACACCAAGACCGAGCTGGTTTTCTTCCTTCAGGACGGCAAAGGTGGGTTTCGGCATCAGATCTTCATCGATCGGTCGAAACGATCGACTTCCCTCGACCCACACGTCTCGCCGATGCAGTCGGTCGCGCAGATGCGTGAGCGTTGCAATCTCGTAAAGCCGCCGATCCGGTTTTCCTTCTTCGAAGATGAGCTTTTTCTCGGTTGGCCCGAGATGGCCGACAGGCACGCGATCCGGCAGAAGGCGCCGGCCCTCTGCATAAAGCAATTGCAGAGCGGCGACCGCCGCCAGAAGCGGGTCGTGTCGGCGGCGAGATTTAAATGTGAACGCCTGAAGGAAGGACCCTGCAAACTTTCGGATATTGCCATGCTGCTCGACCGCCAGCACGAGAGGCGAAGCACCGGCACTTTCAACCATCGCTTCAAGACCGGGCTTGATCTGAAGCAGTCGATGCCAGCCAACTTGCCGATTGACCGTCGCAAGTGCATCTTCATCGGTGTCATTGGCAGTCTGCAGGGCGACAATCGTGTCGAGGAACAACCGGAGTGCCTGGGATGTTTCAAGGCGAACGTCCATATGGCGCTGCTTTTTCTGGTTGTTGACCTTCGAGTACAGCCGGCCCATCAGCTTAATGAACATCATCACTGCATCGTCGGTGAGCTTCTGGCCGATCTTGATGATCTGCGCCACGATCGTCGCGCGCCGCCGGCTGGCGCTATAGTCTTCGGCCAGCCAGGCCGGCGCTGCGTCGCCTTCGCGAACCATCTGCTCCCATCGCCCGGAGGAAATGCGGGCCTGTAACCGGGGATTGATCCCGAGCGAGCGCAGGAACGCGATGCGTTCCGTCAATCCGACCAGGTTGTCGGCGCCCGGAGCGTCGGGACCGGACCGCAGCCAATGAAGGCGCGTCTGCCCGATCGCAGGATCAACTTCTAACAATGCATCGAGGGTTTCGAGCTTTTCCGGATCGAGACCCGAAAGTAATGCGCTCTCGGCGCGACGACGGGCGATGCGGCGACCCGTCAGACCCAGGTGCTCGATCGTATTGATTGCCGGTAACAGAACTCGACGATCTCGAAGGGAACCGACAATTGCCTTGGCGATCGTCACTCCTTTATCTGTTGTCGCCGCAGCTTCGATCCCCGCCAGCAAGGCGGCGCGACGGTCCTGCGCCGTTGCACTTTTCATCCCGAGATATCCGAGAAGGTAAGCAGTATGCTCTCGGCGGGTTTCCTCACGCCGGGCATAAAATTCGAATAGGCGAGGATCGGCGTTCAACTGCCCAGCGACATAATTGAGCATCGCAGCGGGCGGGGTTTCGTTTGGTAGCAGTGTCCGACCGGGATAACGCATCAGGCAGAGCTGCACGGCAAACCCGAGCTGGTTATGTCCCCGTCGGCGAAGCTCGACTTCCAGCCGATCGGCTGGCGACAGAGAGTAGTGCTGGATCAGGCTTTCCTCATCCGTCGGAATATCAAACAGCCCCCGTCGATCCTGTGCATGAAGAAGCTTTCGTCGGGCCACCGTTTCACTCCTTTAGTACGCGCTGGGTGGCCGATCCTCTGTCCGAAAACGGACGATTCCGTACAGGGACAAAACACCCTGTCCACAAATTATCTTGACAGGCTTTCGAACAGCAGCGATATTTCGGACATCCTATTCGGACGACATTGACACCATGCCACGCACCTTTGCCTATGTCCGCGTCTCCACGACCGGCCAGACCACCGAAAACCAGATTCAGGAAATCGAAGCCGCCGGCTTTCATGTCGAGCCGCGCCGGATTGTCACCGAGACGGTTTCTGGCAGTACCGCCATCGCGCAGCGCCGCGGCTTTTCCCGGCTCATGGACAAGCTGGAGTCCGGCGACATTCTCATCGTCACAAAGCTCGACCGCCTCGGCCGCGACGCGATCGACGTCAGCACCACCGTCAGGCGGCTTACCGAAATGGGCGTACGCGTCTATTGTCTCGCGCTCGGCGGCGCGGACCTCACCAGTTCGGCCGGCACGATGACCATGAACGTGCTCAATGCCGTCGCCCAATTCGAGCGGGATTTGCTGATCGAGCGGACACAATCCGGCCTCAAGCGCGCCAAGTCGGAAGGAAAGGCCCTCGGCCGCCCCTCGACGCTCAACGAAAAGCAGAAGCAGGATGTACGCGACGATCTTGCGAAAGAGATGAGCGTTTCGGCCATCGCCAGGAAATTCGGGACCAGCCGGCAGACCATTATGCGGGTTCGCGGCGAGGGTTCACGGTCCGTTCGACCTTAGCGTACGATTTTGCACTGCTCTTGTTCCGACCCCTACAGGCCTGGTCGCTTGCCGCGACCGGCGCCTCCCTCCCCTGGCCGGCGCCCGAAGCCTTGGCTCTTAAATTCGTCGCGCACCATCTGTGGCAGCCGGAACAGCGCGACATCGATCCTCACCACGGCATGCCAGCTGATGTCGAGCAGAGTCTGCGCGAACAGGGTTTTCTTCGATCAGCAGGGCCACATGCGCCCGACACCGTGCGCCGGCGGCTGGCCAGTTGGTCGACGCTGACGAAATGGCGCGGCCTGACCGGCGTCTTCTCCTCCCCTTCCCTGAAATCAGCCATTCGGCTGGCGATCCGAGCTGTCCCGAGGCAACGTCGTCGCAAGAGCGCCAAAGCGGTGACCGGCAATGTGCTTGCGAAGCTGCTGGCGACCTGCGCAAGCGACAGCCTGCGCGATCTGCGGGACCGCGCCATCCTGATGGTCGCCTTTGCCTCCGGCGGCCGCCGGCGCAGCGAAATCGCCGGGCTGCGATGCGAGCAACTGACCGTCGAGGCGCCGATCCCGGTCGAGAATGGCGCCCCCCTCCCCTCTCTCGCCATCCATCTTGGTCGCACCAAGACCAGCAATGGTGAGCAGGATGATGTCGTCTATCTGACCGGCCGGCCGGTGGAGGCGCTGAACGCCTGGCTTGCGGCGGCGAAAATCGAAGGCGGGAGTATTTTTCGGAAGATCGATCGTTGGGGCAACATCTCGAAGCGGGCGTTGGAGCCGGGTGCGGTCAATCAGATCGTCAAGCAGCGGGCGGCGATGGCTGGCCTGGATGCGGGGGAGTTTTCGGCGCATGGGTTACGCTCAGGCTATCTGACCGAGGCCGCCAATCGAGGCATCCCCCTCCCCGAGGCAATGGAGCAATCACGCCATCGATCTGTCCAACAGGCATCCAGCTACTACAACGACGCTACGCGGCGGAGCGGGCGGGCTGCCCGTATGCTTTGACTGCGGGAGGAGGAGGATTTTCATAAATCACGGATAGTTGCTATTTGACATTCCCGATCCCTCCCCTCCTCCATCGAAGAACGACCGGCCCAGGTCGCTTGTCCAGCCGTGCAAAACTCGTGCAGCCATGCGGCGGGCTGCATCGTGTGGCGGCGGCTTTTCTGCCTTGGCCGGCGGTGATGATTCTCATCATCGGCACGCCGGAATGCTAATCTGAGTTGCCAGATGGGTCGTCGCCACCGCACAAAAGGGTCCCCTCCGCCTTTTGTTTCAAAGATTCCAGTGTACGGCTGAAACCCGGATCCCGAGTTACGGTGCCTATAACCGTTTGTTGTTGCATAAGAATGTTGAGATCTCTTGGCCTGAGCGACCGTGGTCATTAAGGCTTTGTTAACCCTAAATAGCTTGCCAGCCTGTTAGAATCGATGCTTATTGCAAGCAGCGGAGTGATTAGGAATTTCCGCTCAGAAGCGCTATTTCAAGAAATCAGGTCCGGGGATGCCCAAAATCGCTGCAAAATTACCGCCAAAAGACGAAGATTTGATGGGCTTGATCGAGCGCCATTCTCGTTCCTTGTCGGCGCAACTGCAAGAGCATCAACTCGCGACCTTTCCCCCCACGGCGGAGAAAGGTATCCGCACGTTTCAGCCGGCGGAGGCAGCAAAGCTGGTCGGCGTGAAAGAAGTATATCTCCGTCAGCTCGCAAACGAGCTAGAGGATCTGCAGGTTAGCACCAGTCCGACCGGCCGCCGGTCATATTCCGTCGAGGACATGCACAGGATCCGCAAGCATCTCGACCAGGTGGGCCGTGGCAATCGCCGCTATCTTCCACATCGCCGCGACGGTGAAGCGTTGCAGGTTATCTCGGTCATGAATTTCAAGGGCGGGTCCGGCAAAACCACTACGGCCGCGCATCTGGCCCAATATCTCGCGCTACGGGGCTACCGGGTGCTCGCTATCGATCTTGACCCACAGGCGAGCCTGTCCACACTCTTTGGCAACCAGCCAGAAACCGATGTCGGCGTAAACGAGACGCTTTATGGTGCGATTCGATACGACGACGCTCGCCCAATGGCCGAAATTGTTCGCGCGACCTACATTCCTGATCTTCATCTGATCCCCGGCAACCTCGAACTTATGGAGTTCGAACACGACACGCCGCGGGCGCTGATGAAGCGAAAGATCGGCGATACCATGTTCTTTCACCGGATCAGCGAAGTCCTTGATCAGGTCGCACCCAATTACGATGTCGTGGTGATAGACTGCCCGCCGCAATTGGGCTACCTGACCCTCTCCGCCCTGACCGCAGCTACCTCCGTTCTGATCACAGTGCATCCGCAGATGCTCGACGTTATGTCGATGAACCAGTTCTTGTCGATGACATCGGATCTGCTTCGGGAAATCTCATCGCACGGTGCGCGCTTCGACTATAACTGGATGCGCTATCTCGTGACGCGGTTCGAGCCGAGTGATGGGCCACAGAACCAGATGGTCGGGTATCTCAGGGCAATTTTCGGAGAGAATGTTCTAAACTTCCCGATGCTGAAGACTACGGCCGTTTCCGATGCCGGTCTCACGAACCAGACCCTTTTCGAGGTGGAGAGAGGCCAGTTCACCCGGGCCACTTACGATCGCGCGCTGGAGGCGATGAACAATGTCAACGATGAGATCGAGTCGCTGATCAAGAAAGCATGGGGAAGAAAATCATGAGCAGGAAGGACATTCTCCGTACCCCTAAGCCAACGGCTGCCGCAGCTACCCCGGTTGAAAGACCGCTCAAGAGCCGGAGCATTCTTCCGCTCCTAGGCTCCCAGCCAGCGGAGGGGACGACAGCGGCATCCTCGCGTCTCACCAGCCAGGTTGGCGGCGCTTTTGCCGAAGGTAAGGCGAGGTTCGAGCGCGCCGAAGAAATCGAAAAACGCTTGGCTGAAGGCCAGACCATCATCGAGCTCGATACAGGTACGATCGATCCATCTTTCGTACAGGACCGCATGCCCGGTGATATTGCCGGTCTTGTTGAAGCGATCCGCGAACAAGGCCAGCAGATCCCTATTCTGGTGCGCCCTCACCCCGAGGCGCCAGGGCGTTATCAAGTCGCATTTGGTCACCGTCGTTTGCGCGCAGTCTCGGAACTCAACCGGCCCGTCAGGGCGGTTGTCAGGGACCTGACCGACGAGCAGCTCGTAATTGCCCAAGGTCAGGAGAACAATGAACGCCAGGACCTGACATTCATCGAAAAGGCGCGGTTTGCCTCCCGGCTGACCGAGCAATTTTCACGAGATGTCGTGATGGCAGCGTTGTCAGTCTACAAAAGCGACCTCTCGAACATGTTGTCCGTTGTGACGCGCATCCCCACGGATATCGTCGACGCGATCGGCCCGGCACCCGGGATTGGCTTGAAAAGTTGGGTGGCTCTCGCCGAGCTTCTCACCCGCGAGAGTGACCTTGAACAGGCTTCCACTTTCTTGCGATCAGCCGAGGCGAAAGCCCTGCCCTCGCCCGACCGGTTCAAGTCGCTCGTCGCCAGCCTCAAACCTGCGCCGACGAAGCGCGGACTACCGGATCTCCTGACAACGCCCACGGGGCTCCGTCTGGCGCAGGTGACGAAGAGCAAAACCAAGTTGGACCTGTCAATCGATCGGCGCGAGATGCCCGATTTCGCCGCCTTCGTCCTGGAGCGTTTACCAGCGCTCTTCGAGGAGCATCGCTCCAGGAACAGCAGTCAAGACCAGTTGAACAACGGAGATTAAGCGGAAAAAGAAAAAGGCCCCCAAAACGTCGCCGTCGTGGAAACCTCTTTCAGATCTAAGCAACCTGAGAATCGCACTTCCACGCATATTCGTCAAGAGTCTTGGCACCGATTTGGTGAGCCGATTTCTTTTGCCTTCTGAAAGGTGAAAGACGATGCAGACAGGAAGTGTGACGACGCCCTTCGGGCGGCGGTCGATGACGCTTGCTCTCGTGAAGCGACAGGTCGCTACAAGAGAGATCAAGGCGGGAAAATCGGTCGAAAAGTGGAAGGTCTTCCGGGACGCTTCAGAGGCCAGGGAAACACTCGGCCTGCAGTCGACCAGCCTCGCTGTGCTCGACGCACTGCTAAGTTTCTATCCAGAAAACGAGTTGCGCCAGGAGGCACAGTTGGTGGTGTTTCCGTCGAACGCACAACTGATCCTGCGCGCCCACGGAATGGCCGGAGCAACACTTCGCCGTCATCTCGCATTGCTGGTGGAATCCGGGCTAATCGTTCGGAAGGACAGCGCCAACGGGAAACGCTTCGCGCGCAAAAATAATGCTGGTGAAATCGAAAATGCTTTCGGCTTTGATCTCTCACCAATGCTCGCCCGATCCGAAGAATTGGCTCTCATTGCGCAGAAAGTCGTTGCGGCGCGGTTTGCGTTCAGAAAAGCCAAGGAGAACCTGACGATCTGCCGCCGTGACGTTCGCAAGTTGATTTCCGCAGCAATGGAGGAAGGCGCCCAAGGCGACTGGGCAGCCATTGAAGCAATCTATGTCGAACTCGTTGCTCGCATCCCTCGCTCCCCGACCATGGAAGACGTAGCAGCGGCTCTGGACGAGATGGAGCTTCTTCGCGACGAGATCATTAATCGATTGGATGATCAGCAGAATTCGCAATTTAATGGCACCAATGACGCTCAATTTGAGCAGCACATACAGAATTCAAAAACCGAATCCTTCAATGAACTTGAACCTAGCTCTGAAAAGGAGCAGGGCGCGAAGCCGAGCAAACCGAGCAGGCCAAAGGTCGAGCCGCTGAAGGCTTTTCCGCTTGGTATAGTGCTGAAGGCCTGTAAGCAGTTGGCTGACTATGGGCCGGGCGGGGCGGTCGGAAGCTGGCGCGACCTCATGTCGGCCGCAGTCGTGGTGAGGTCGATGCTGGGGATCAGCCCGTCTGGCTACCAGGATGCTTGCGAGGTCATGGGTCCTGAGAATGCCGCAGTGGCGGTCGGCTGCATTCTTGAGCGTGCAAATATGATCAACTCCCCAGGTGGATATCTGCGGGATCTCACGCGGCGAGCCGAGCGAGGTGAGTTTTCTCTTGGCCCGGTCATCATGGCGCTACTCCGCAACAATGCTGGCGAGCTCCCTAAAGCAGTGTAAATCGCCGTTAGTTGCGACTAACTGCGCTAAACTACTGAAATAACAGATGTTTCCGTACTACTTGGCGTTTCCGTCGTCCAACCTTACGAATTTCGCGGTTTGGCAGCAAAGTTCGTTCTACTGCAATACAGGCACCGCGATATTGGAGGCCCGGAGGAGGGAAAGTTAGTGCTGGCTGTAAAGTTGCGGTGTGAAGCTTGGGTAAATTCTAGCGCTAGCACGGTCCGAAGCGGTCCGACTTTCAGTTCTCAGAGTATCAAGTGGAAGACAGGTGCCTTGCGGTGGTTCGCTGGAATTGCTCAACAGGCGTCGCTGACGGGAGCTCATTGGTTGTTAGTCGTGACTAACCGCATGAAACCACTGAAATTACTCGGTTTTCACCGATGTTGGCCAACGGTCTACGTCGCCCCCAGACCCTTCGAGTTCAGCAGCGCGCCGAAAACGCGTCCATAGCCTTGAGAGGGTCTTGGTCCCCCGGGTGCTGCGTACTTCGTGGGTTGCGTCGGAGGCTGGCGCAAAGCCTTCGGGACTGTGATCATCCTTCATGCCCATGAACGCGTCTGGGCCGTCTGTTGGGCACGGATTAACCCTGCGCGCCGCCACTGGGTCGTTCCTTACAGTCTCGATAAACACACGATCAAGCTGCTCGCCTGGCGAGATAGGTGAAGAAGAGCGGTCAGTGGCGGGCGGATGGCGCGCAGGTGGGCTTGAAATCCTCGGCAGTCCCCGTTGCCATGGCGGCCTGAAGTTCGTCTGCTATGCGCACAGAGGCGCGAACTGCGCCGGTTCGTCGTATGTATTGCTGTACCGTATGATTTTGGTGGAAGCAGCATCTTACGATAAATGCAAAACCACACAGCCTTACCGTCGGCCGCTCAGGCCATGCTCCGTTCACAAGTGACTGTGAAGCGGCTTAATCGTTCATCGTCGATGACTCGGGTCCGAATACCCCTCCGTTCCACAGCGCCGAGGGTCTCCCTTAGGCGGGCGACCCGGTTTCGGGCTTCAAGGGTCGTAGCGAGCGCGAACCGCAATCCTCGAAACCCAAGAATGTCTGGATGAAAATTATTGGCCGAGCCATGATGTGGCAATGTCATGATCGCAATCCGGTCATCAAAGCCTTCGAAAAATGTCCGCCATTGCTGTCGCCATTTATATTGGCGAAGCGCGGCGTCGCCCGTGCCCAACAAGCCGACGCCATCATCCGACCAGAAGAAGCGAGCGTATCCGCCATGGCCGACCGGGTGCTGGGTACGTGTGACTTTTGCGTGTTGAATCTACGTCCGGCTTTTCAGGGGTGAAGGTCCTCGTTGGCGCTCGAGGGGCTATCGTTTGAGACGCGATTGGGGTGGCGGTCGACTTCGGCTCAAGACGCGGTGGATGACGTGTGCTGCATTTTTCCGCGGCCGAGAAGGCTCGCACGGATCTGCTCTGATTTTTTCGCGCCTGGCGTCGAGGAAGAGGAGGGCTCTGAGTTTCTCTCACCGCCGATTGCCTTTTGCTTCAGCCCTAGAAAGCGGCTTTGCGCCGTCATGCGATCATCCTCGCTCAGGGCTTCCAGCGGCCTACCGTCCAGATCATGGCGATGGGAGTCGGGCTGGGCACTCGCGAAATAATATCGCTTGGAGTGGGCAAAGGCAGCAACCGCGCGGCGCAACGTCGTCATGCCAACACCAGGTTTCAAGAGCGGGCGAATTTCCTCAAAGAGTCCAATAGCAAAGGGTCGGATAGTATCGCCTGGCCTCGCCGGCAGGATCCCAACCGGACGGACAAGCAAAGCGTTTACGGCGTCTGCTTTCTGGATGTCGATCTCCGAAGCTACGATCGGGCCGCGGCTGACTGTCCAACGTTTTGTCATATGTTCCAACCCCCTATTTTCTTGCCTGCAAGGCTGGGATCTACATCGTTTAAGCTGTTCTTGTGCAGAAATGCATATTGTGGTGGCCGATCTCAAGGCCCAACTGCGCTTCATCCTTCTATTTGGTACAGAACAGTCAGGCGACTAAGCGGGAGCGCTATGCAATGCTCGCCCTCGTCTTTGCGGGAGTGGCGGTCCCCGACAGAATCCTCTATATTGCAAACATGAGCGATGAACAGACCATATCGAACTCCACCAAGTCGGCCGTTGAGAAGGTCCTTCGTGACCGGCTCGGCCAGGCAGGGTTTTCTGGCGCCGACATTCGGGCCGATCGAGACAGCGATGGCGACCCGATCCTGCTCGTCGACGTGAAGTATGCTTATTCGGACAAGCCGATCAGTTCGAAACTCACTTACGGTCTTTCGACCGAGGTGCGAAAGGCTTTGAGCGCCCTTGGAGAGACGCGGTTTCCGCATATTCGGCATCATTTCGACGAACAGCAGAAGATTGCAAGTTAAGCCGTGTCGGATGATTTAATCGCCACTGCTCGGCGGCTTGCCAAGGCCAGCCCGAAGCGTCCACGACAGTCCGACCTGAAACGCGGCGTCAGCACAGCTTACTATGCGCTGTTTCATGCGCTTGCGCGCGATTGTGCCGATCTGCTCGTGGGTACGGGCGAAACGCGCAGTGAACCCGCATGGGCGCAAGTTTATCGGACCCTCGAGCATGGCGTTGCGAAAAACTCCTGCAAAGCGACGGCAAGCCGCGGCTTCCCGAGCAGTATTGTCTCCTTTGCCGATACGTTTGTCATCCTGCAGGAAGAGCGTCACCGCGCCGATTACGACCCGCTTGCGCGTTATGTCAGGGCCGAAGTCCTCGTTCTGATCGACAACTGCGAGCAGGCAATCCGGGATCTTGCATCGGCGCCGCGATCGGATCGCAAGGCGTTCGTAGTCTGGGTTCTGTTCCAGAAAAAAAGATAGGACCGTTTGCCCGGAAGCTGCAGCGGTTACGTCGGCTTCGGGTGCAATTTTAAAAGCCTATCGTGTTCACCGATGCCATACCACGCGACATCTCAAATTGGACAAGCGCCACATCGGCGGTGATGACCACGAAATCCTCTTGCGGTGTTCACTTACTTTCGTACGGCTAGGACGAATCGACATTCATCTGAGCCAGATCATTACTGCGACGAGATAGACGACGCCCTCGAAATGAATAGTCCTGCGGTCGTAGCGTGTTGCGAACCGGCGGAAGTGCTTCATTCGGTTGAAGCACCGCTCGATGCGGTTACGATATTTGTAGGCGCACTCGTCGTGCGGGATGATGATTTTGCGCGAGCGGCTTGACGGGATCACCGCGTCAGCTCCCATGGCGGCGATCGTTTCACGCAAAGCATTGCTGTCATAGGCTTTATCGGCCAGCACGGCATTGCCGATCTGACCCTCCAGAAGCGCCGGCGCCTGCGTGATGTCGCCGACTTGACCGGCGGTCACGATGAAACGCAACGGTCGACCGAGCGCATCGGCCAGCATGTGGATCTTGGTGGTCAGTCCGCCTCGCGAACGCCCCAGCGCCTGATCTTTGGCCCCCCTTTTCCGGATGCCGCCTGCTGGTGAGCGCGAACGATGGTGCTGTCGATCATCAGATACTGGTTATCACGGTCGGTTGTCAGTGCCTCGAACACCTGCTCCCAGATGCCAGCATGGCACCAGCGGCTGAAACGCTTATGCACCGTCTTCCACTTGCCATAACGCTCCGGCAGATCGCGCCAATGTGCGCCCGAGCGCAAAACCCAGAGGCAACCATTGATAAACAACCGGTTGTCCGAGCCAGTGCGCCCCGGATCGCCAGCCTTGCCGGGCAACAACGATGCAATCTTCGTCCACTGAACATCGCTCAACTCATACCGCTTGGCCGCCATCCTAAGACCTCCGTGGTCAAACACGGTATCTTATGAAGCAGCATTCAAGCGATTTGAGAATCCTGAATGTCGATCCGGCCTAGACTTTCAAGTTTCATCGGAAGCTAATTTGCGAGGTCGACTAAGACGATATTCCTATCCGAGCAAATATTGACGCTATCAATGAGTCGAAACAAAACAAGAACATCAATGGATTTCGGACATGAGGTATAATCTGCAGCGCGAACCTGATACGTCCGGGGACAGTGTCGCGCGCCCATAATTCTCGGGTGATAGAGGAGTTGCGAGAGCGGATTTCGCATCTTAAAGGCAGCACGGACCAAACGCCGCGGTGTTGCCGTTCGGCATTGTCGCGATGGATGCCAGACTGGCTGGCGGAGGTCGCGCTTTCGGTGCGCTGGGACTATTACGATGTGGCTCCTTCGGCTTTGGTTGTCATAATCATGGCAATCATCACAGCATCGGGAACTCGAAACACACGTCGGACGGATGCGAACATGTTTCCGCGGATCCTGCGCCGGAGGAATCCCCATAAGTCGTGGGCGCCGCCCTTCGGGCAGGGCTGGCGGCAAAGCGGAAGTCCGTTGTCGGTCTTCCCCCTTTTCGGGCTGCCATCCCTGACGCACGCCGAACGGACCGTACCGCTTGCGGCTTGCCGGCGGCAAGGGAAGCTTCGCCGCGTCGCGCCTTTGTCCCGTCTTCCATTAATCATCCGCGCCCTGCACCCGTCAGCCTTCGCGGCGACCGGATCCGCGCCCTTGAAATGTTTGGGGCGAAAGGATGTCGAAATATGGAAAGACAGGAAATCGAACGGATCAGGGACAGGGTGTCCTGCGGGGTTGTCTTGGAACAGGCGGGTTTTCAGGTAGACCTCAAGGAAAGCACACGTCGCGCCGTCAAATATCGGCGCGGAGGCGAGATTGCCATCGTAACCCATGGGGGGAGGGGACGGTTCGACCCACTGTCGCACAGGAAGGGAGATGTCTTCGGCCTGCATGTCTGGCTCCAACCAGACGATTTTACCGCGACCCTCAGGTCCGTTGGTGCGCTTGCCGGCGTTCCGGCATCAGGAGCGCCCTTGCGTCCACCATCGCGACGGACAGTCAGCATTGGGATCCCGGAACGCTGGTCCAGCCGTCCGCCGCTGCGCCAAGGCTCTCCCGCTTATCGCTACCTCAACGATATCAGGGTGATTCCCAGCGCGCTCTGCAAAGCGAGCGGAGCGGCTTCCGGCGACTTCGTCCGCGCCGGACGATTGGAACGAGGATCTGGCGGAATAGAGCGGGTATCTCGGAGCGGACCTGACACCAGGCCTTCGTGTTCCGTCGTGGCTTCCAAGATCGAATGCCGCCGCGGATCGCCCGGCACGCTTGGCAGTGGGAGCAAATACCGCGCTGCCCGGTGTTGATTGCACGCTCGCCGCGCTCTTGCGATCACCCCTGGATCGCTGGTACAGCAGCCCCAGTTATCGAGGTGTCATTCCGTGAAAAAAACCAACCGCAGCTTTACCGTCGAGTACAAAACCGGGCGGCGCAAAGCAGAGCGCCAACCGAATTCGATTTGGGGAGACATTGATTTGAAGTCGGTGGCTCGGCAGGCAGACAGAGGTGCATTTTCGTTGCCGGGCGACCACGAGGAAGCCTTCCACGTCAATCCGCCTAAAGGGCAGGGCAATTCGCCAGAGCCGGTGTTGACACCGGCGCTGGCGCCGCAGAACAATGCAGCGGAGAAAGAGGAGATCTACATGCCCGACGAAAACGAAACCGTGACGGAAACGAACACGCCGGCCCCCATCGTGGCGCCCCTCGCGCCGGTAAAACAGCGAAAGCCGCGAACCGTAAAGGCCGCCGCGGACGCGAACCCGTCACAGGTCGTGGATGCGGCACCAGACAGCATCACTCCGGCAGCCGGCAAGCAGAAACGCGGCCGCAAAGCCAGGACGATCCCGGCTGCAGGTTCTGCTAAAAGCAAGCCTCTCAACCGCGCGCGCAAGACGACGGATGCTGCACCCACCACCCCGGCGGATCCAATCGACGACATGGCCGAGCTTCTGCGGCTTGAAGATGAAAACCGCAGCCTGCGCAAGCAGCTTTCCGAAAAGCTGCGGGCCGAGAATGCGGATCTGCGAAAGCGGCTCAATCTCGCTTGACGGGTAAAGGCACACCCGGCCAGCCGTGACCGTCGGGTCGCGGAGGTCACGGCGGCCGCCGCCCGGTTCGCGCTCGCTTTGCGCAGGCGAGTAGAACACGAGGTCGATGACAATGGTATCCTTATGGAATTTCGTTGCCCGTTTGACGTCAAGACGGCGCCAGGAGCCGCAACGGCTCTTGCCCAACCCTGACGTTGTCGACCAATCGGGCGCCGCACGGCTTCAGGTTGCCGAAACGGTCTCTGACGACGCGGCTCCCGTGCCCGAACCGGCGCATGCCGGGATGATCGAGGGAGAGCCGGGCGAAGCGGTAGACGCTGTCGACATTGCGGCGAAAGCCTGGACGGCACGGGCGACGGATGCTGCTGCTCATACCGTGTCCGATCACGGAAGCAATGTTGCGGGAGAGCCCGATATCCAAGCGTCCTTGCCAGCCCCACGGACCCCTGCGCCAAGACGACACAGGAACAAGGCAGCGGAAGCAGCAGCAGGACCCCAACTAGCGAACGCTCCCACCGTTACCGCTCAGGCCATCAGCCTCGATGACGACATAAAGCTCTTGCGCAGCGAGCTTGTTAGTAAACTTCGGCTGCAGAACGCTCAACTCAAGACCATGCTGGAACGGTTCGAGCGTTAGGTCGCGGATCGCGGGCACGCCAGGGATAAGTTGGCGGTGGCGGAAATGACGGCTCGCCACATGGATCGGTTCCGGCTGAGGGCGAAGCGACACTCCAAGCAGTCGTGCTCTTGCAGCGTGGCAGCGAAACCGCCCGGCTCGCCGGCTCTGCGGACATCGCGAACTCCAGCAAAACTCGTCTCCGTGAACACCGCCCGGTGATACTGGCTTGAGGTGCGGTGCGCCCAACGTGGAGCATTGACAACAGCGCGCCACCGGAGCCGTAGGGTCGCCAAACCCTCGGGCTCCAATCATGTAGTGCACATTGTCTGTTGGCTAAAATCAGCGCTTTCCCTCTCCAACAACTGCGCGCAGGCTCTCAAATACTCCCGGTGCAAACTGGAATTGTCGGGCCGTGCCGCGTCCCATAGAGTTTTTTCCGAGCGTTTCAAGCAGGATACCTCGCTCGACAAGGAGGTCAATCGTCTCAATGACCCCACCTCGGGTCATTCCGGTGATTTCTATTATCTTTGATAGCGTTAGGCTCTCATGGGCCTGGTGCATCATGTACAGGATATTCATCATCCCGATCTGCTTGATGCGGGACTGGGCCGATTCACCCTCGATCGGTTTTTCGAGAATTTCACGCACTGCGAAGACAGATAAAGCTTGGCTTTGCCATCGGTCGCTCAAATTGCTTGCCATCGGTTTAACTATCTATTATTTGCATAGTATGTGGATTGAAGCGAGTCGCCTTTCAATCGCAGGTGACACTGAAGAAACCGGAGTGTAGGGGACATGAAGGGCCTTTTCTTTCGAGCGATCATAGCAGCGTTGGGGTTCGGCTCACTGTATACTATTTCGGAGCGAAGCGCTCGCGCCGACGAATGGGGCTGCCAGGTTATCCTGTGCCTATCAAATCCAGGCGGCCCGACACAATACGCCGAGTGCCGGCCGCCGATCCAAAAACTCTGGCGCCATCTCGCGAAAGGGCGCTCGTTTCCGGTCTGCAGCGGGGTCGGCTTTCAGAGCTCTCGGCCCCGTTACGAGCCATATTACTGCAATGCCGGCTATCGTCTATCGGGTGGCTACGGACCACGGGGGAGAGACGCGACGTGCGTTTCCACGTCGCCCCAGGCCGTAAGCGATAGCTTCTGCCAACGAGACCGAGATGGCGGCGGTTCGAACAACGGCTCAGTTATGTCGCCGCGCTGGCAGAGGGAAAACGGTCGCTATCAGTGCATGGCCTATACCGTGGCCCGACCCTTGGTGCGTGAGAAACCTCGGTACATCGATGTGACGATCGACGGGGTCGGTAAGCAGAGGGTGTGGTTCTGAGCATGCCTGTTGCCTTCCTCGATCTTGCACAGACCTGCGCGCCTGTCGTTGCATCCGAAACACTTGCGGGCGTCGTCAGCCTCGAAAGCCGGTTCGTTCCGCTGAACATCCGGATCAACAGCGGCGCGCCCCTCAGGCGCCAGCCCGCAACGAAGGCTGAGGCAACCGCAATCGCGACATCATTGGTGGCCGAACACCATGACATCCAGTTGGGCCTTGGCGGAATCGGAGCGGAGGAGCTTCGGAGGCTCAAACTCTCGATACCGGACGCGTTCGACCCGTGCCTTAACCTTAAGGCTACAGCGACGCTACTCGACGGCTACTATCGCCTCGCGGTCAAGGCGGGTGCCGACCCCGCCAGGGCCGAGCAGATCATGCTGCAATCCTATTACGGACGTGATGATCCATCTGTCGGCGCCATGGTCAACTATGACGATCAGGTCCGCCGCGAGATCGAACGGCTCGGGCCGACCATGGCACGAATGACAATTGGCGGCACGGGGGAGGGGAGGGAGGACGATGTCGCAAACGAAATTCCCAGCGCGGACGCCGTTGCCGAGGTGGTGGCGGAAAACGCCCCGGACGAAACAGCCGTGATCTCCGCCGCGCCGGCATGGGACGTCTTCAAGACCCGACGCCGATCGTCCGTCATCGTGTTTCAGAGCAACCAATCGGAGCAGAGTAAATGACAATCATTTCCCGGATCAGACCCATTGTCGCTTCGTCCGTGATGGCCGCCGCCATTGTGGTGACAATGGTCGAGCCTGCCTTCGCGCAAGCTGCAGGCATCGAATCCGTCCTGCAAAACATCGTCGATATGCTCACCGGAAACATCGCCAGGCTTCTAGCCGTGATCGCGGCGATTGTCATCTGCATTGCCTGGATGTTCGGCTATATGGACCTGAGGCGGGCCGGCTTCTGGATCATCGGGATCGGCGGCATCTTCGGCGCTACCGAACTCGTCAACACCATCGTCGGAAGCTGACGATGGCGGGCGAGCGGGCGGTTCTCGAGGAAGACACGCTTTTCATCGCGTGCACACGTCCGGCAATGATCGCTGGCGTGACCATGGAGGCGATGGGCTTCAATATCATGCTCACGACGATCCTCTATATCGTTGCGGGATCGATCGCCTATGCGCTGGTCGGCGTGGTGTTCCATCTCATCTTCCGCGCCCTGGTGAAGCACGATCACAACATGTTCCGCATCCTGCTGGCCTGGGTCGAGACACGCGGCCGTTCGCGCAACAGTGCTTATTGGGGCGGAGCAACACTCTCGCCTCTGAGATTGGCCCGCCGCTTTGACGAAAGGGATATTGGATTTGCCTAGTATCGCCACCCTCAGATCCCGCGAGCTCGCACCCGAGGCCTTTATTCCATACGTGCGCCACATCGACGAGAAGACGATCGCGCTCGACTCCCGCACCCTGGTGGTCATGGTCGCGCTCGAAGGCGTGTCGTTCGAAACCGCTGATGTGCTCGATCTCAACGCCCTCTATCGCGACCTCAACACCCTTTATCGAAATATTGCCGATGAGCGGCTTGCGATTTGGTCTCACCTCGTCCGGCGTCGAGACAGCGACTATCCAGACGGAACATTTGCAACACCATTCTCTGCCGCGCTCAACGAGAAATACCGCGAGCGCATGGTGCGCGAAGACCTTTTCCGCAACGATCTCTATCTGACCGTCCTCTGGTCACCGTCTCGCGATCCGGCCGACAGGGCGGCAAAGCTGCTATCGCGCCTTCGACGGGCAAAACGCCTTGATATGGAAGTCGATGAAGAAGCCCTGAAACAGCTTCAGGACAAGGTCGTCGATGTGATGGCAGGCTTGAAGCGTTTCAAACCACGTGTGCTTTCTCTCTACGAGCAGGACGGCATGCTCTTCTCCGAACCGAGTGAGGTGTTGCACCAGATCGTCGGCGGAAGACGGGAGCGAGTGCCGCTCACCGAAGGTCGCATAGCGTCAGCGATTTACTCGGATCGCGTCATCATCGGTCGCGAGACGATCGAGATTCGGCATGAGGCGGAGAGCCGATTTGCAGGCATACTGAGCTTCAAGGAATATCCGGCCCGCACTAGGACCGGCATGCTGGACGGCGTCCTGACCAGCCCGTTTGAATTTATTCTTTCGCAGTCCTTCTGCTTTGTGTCGAAGGCGGACGCTCGCGTCATCATGGGGCGAAAGCAGAACCAGTTGGTGAGCAGCGGCGACAAAGCAGCTTCACAGATCGACGAACTTGACGATGCAATGGACGATCTGGAGTCGAACCGGTTCGTGATCGGCGAGCATCACTTGACGCTGTCCGTCTTCGCGACCACTGTGAAGGAACTGACCGACAATCTCGCAAAAGCGCGCGCCAGCCTGACCAATGGTGGCGCCGTCGTGGCACGAGAGGATCTCGGCCTCGAGGCCGCCTGGTGGGCGCAACTGCCCGGCAATTTCCGCTACAGGGCGCGATCTGGTGCGATCACCTCGAAGAATTTCGCAGCACTGTCACCATTCCACTCCTATCCGATCGGACAGAAGGACGGCAATGAATGGGGCCCGGCTGTCGCCCTGCTCAAGACCGCCTCGGGGTCGCCCTATTATTTCAATCTCCATTATGGTGATCTCGGCAACACGTTCATGTGCGGTCCATCGGGAGCCGGCAAGACCGTGATCGTGAATTTCATGCTGTCACAGCTGGAAAAGCACGATCCGCATGTTGTCTTCTTCGACAAGGATAGGGGCGCGGACCTCTATGTCCGCGCCGCCGGCGGCACCTACCTCCCCCTGAAGAATGGTGTCCCAACCGGCTGCGCTCCCCTGAAGGCCCTCGACCTGACGCCGGAAAACAAGATGTTTCTGGCACGTTGGGTCGGCAAGCTTGTGGGTTCGGGGGCGAGGGAACTGACTGTCACCGAACTTCGCGACATCTCCGGCGCGATCGATGGCCTTGCTGACCTGCCCGTCGATCGGCGGACGATCGGCGCGCTGCGGACCTTCCTCAACAACACGGATCCGGAAGGGATCGCCGCCAGGCTCCGCCGATGGGAGAGGGGAGGGCCACTCGGCTGGGTATTCGACAATGTCATCGAGGATATCGGCTTTGGCGATTTTGGCGGGTCAGGCAAGTTCATCGGCTACGACATGACCGACTTCCTCGACAACGAGGAAATCCGGACACCGCTGATGGCCTACCTTTTCCACCGGGTAGAAGAGTTGATCGACGGCCGCCGGATCATCATCGTCATCGACGAGTTCTGGAAGGCGCTCCAGGACGAGGGGTTCCGCGATCTCGCGCAAAACAAGCTGAAGACCATCCGCAAACAAAATGGATTGATGCTGTTTGCCACGCAAAGTCCACGCGACGCGCTGAATTCGCCGATCGCCCACACGATCATCGAGCAATGCCCGACACAGATTTTCCTGCCCAACTCGCGCGGAAACCATGCCGACTATGTCGATGGATTCAAGCTCACCGAACGCGAATACGAATTGATTGCGCGCGAGCTTTCCGTCGAGAGCCGGAGGTTCGTGTTGAAGCAGGGACACAACAGCGTCGTCGCCGAGCTCGACCTCAACGGCTTCGATGACGAACTCGCCATCCTTTCGGGTCGGACCGCCAATGTCGAACTTCTCGACGTGATCCGCGCCGAAGTTGGGGATGACGTCAAGGATTGGCTTCCCGTTTTTCAACAACGAAGGAGTGCAAGCTGATGGCTTCCTATCGAATTCAAGGCGCAGTACTCGTCATGGCACTTATCCTTTCGACCGGCAGTGCTACAGCGCAGGGAATCCCGGTCATCGACCAGACGGCTATTGCCAAGCAGATCGAAAGCATCGCACAGCTCAAGTCGCAACTCGATGCGCTCAATCAGCAGATCGAGCAGGCACAGCAGCTCTATGGCTCGCTCAACAAGCTGACCGATATGGCTGATGTTGCGAACGTTCTCAACGATCCGGCGATCCGCAAGGCGCTTCCGTCCGATTTCGCCGCTATCGAGGGTTTGCTCAAAGGCAATGGCACCGGCGTGTTCGGTGAATCGGCTACGACGTTCCTGGACAGTAACTCGACCTACCGCACAGATGCCGACGATTTCTACGCCACAGAACTGTCGCGTCTTCAGAGCCAGAATGCGGGCCAGATGAGCCTTGGCCAGCAGATCTACGACGCTGCGAGCAAGCGCATCGATGGAATCGATCAGTTGCGCGAGAAAATCTCAACCGCAGGCGACGCCAAGGAGATCGCAGATTTGCAGGCTCGCCTACAGGCCGAGCAGGCATTCCTGCAGAGCGACGTCCTTAGAATGGAGGGATTGCGGATGGTCCAGCAAGCGCAGACCCAGGTCGACGAGCAGCGCAAGGCCGAGGATTGGCGCCAACGCATGGACGCAATGAAGGCGGCGCTGCAGTGAGGCCGGTTCCGATTTTCTTTGCCCTTGTTCTCTTGGCGGCCTGCTCGCAAGAACCCGAGCGGACGTACACCGTCGATGAGCTCATCGCCGACGAAGCGCTGTTGAGACGTACAATTTCTGAGTGCCGCGACAATCCGGGTGAACTGCGCAACGCGGCCAACTGCCAGAACGCGGAAGCCGCCGACGGCAAGCTACGTCTCCAAAACATGCGCAAAGCGCTGGGAGGCTGATCCGATGTACCAGGTATTTGAGTTCATCGACGGGCAGTTCAAGCAGCCGCTTGAGACGTTCGTCTCCGATGGAACGTCGAACATTGCCGAATGGGTCACTGGTCCGTTGACGGCGGCCGTTACTCTCTACGTGGTTCTCTATGGCTATCTCGTCCTGCGGGGCTCGGTGCAGGAACCCATCCTTGACTTCACCTTTCGCGCCATAAAGCTCGCGATCATCGTCATGTTGGTCAAGGACGCCGGCGAATATCAAACCTACGTCACGGACATCTTCTTCGATGTTTTGCCGCGCGAGATCGCGCAGGCCCTGAATTCGGGTGCGGCGCCCAGCGCAAGTACCTTCGACAGCTTGCTTGACAAAGGCCAGGCTTCTGCGACCGATATCTGGTCTCGCGCTTCCTGGCCGGTCGATATTGTCACCGGCGTCGGTGGCATGATGGTGATCGGCGTCAGCTTCCTCGTCGCGGGGATCGGCTACGTCGTCTCCCTCTATGCGCGGTTGGCGCTGGCAATCGTGTTGGCGATTGGGCCAATTTTCATCGCGCTCGCCATGTTCCAGTCGACGCGCCGTTTTACCGAGTCCTGGATTGGGCAACTCGCAAACTTCGTCATCCTGCAGGTCCTCGTGGTCGCCGTCGGTTCACTGCTGATCTCCAGCATCGACTCGACCTTTACCGCGATAGATAGCTACAGCGACGTTCTCATGCGCCCGATCGCGCTCTGCGCCATAGGGATCGCTGCCCTTTATGTATTCTACCAGTTGCCCGGCATTGCGTCAGCATTGGCCTCTGGTGGCGCGTCGCTGGTCTACGGCTACACGACCGCACGAGATGCACATGAGGGCATGCTGGCGCGAGGAACCTCCTACACCGGCCGTATGATCGGACGCGGAGCCCGCTTTGCGGGCCGGGCATTCGGATCAAGGAATGCCGGCAGATGACATGCATTTCAAAAAATAAGAAAAGGCCTGCCTGAATGATTAAGCCTGCTCTGTTGGTCGTCGTTGCAGCCACGCTTGGCGGCTGCGCATCACTGACCTACCCTTTGCCGAAATGCGACGGCTATTCACGCCGGCCTCTGAACCGCTCGATGTGGGAATGGGAGGGTGACAGCAAGCTGAAACACCAGCAATCCAATGCGAGCTCCTCCACGTCCGTGACCCCCTTTGTCGAAGAGGCCAGAGAGCCCGCAGCTTTTGCGCATCTGGACATCGACGGTTCCTATCGCCGCTGTGAAGGATGAGAGATGGTGACGACAGATAATCTCAAGAGCTACTTCGACAAGGCCCGTCGTTTCGACCAGGACCGAATGATCCAGATCGAGCGGTCGAACCGGATCGCCTGGTCAATTGCCATCGCGTCCGGCATTGTCGCTGGCGTGTCAGTCTTCGCGATTGCAGGTCTCACGCCCCTCAAGACGGTTGAACCCTTTGTGGTGCGCGTCGACAATTCGACGGGCATTGTCGATGTCGTGTCAGCGTTGACGTCGACGGCCGGCACCTACGACGAGGCGGTGACAAAATATTTCGCTGCCAAGTATGTCCGCGCCCGCGAGGGTTACGTCTGGAGCGAAGCACAAGAAAACTTCCGCACCATCGCCCTTTTATCAACCCAACCTGAACAAACGCGGTTCGCGGGACTTTACCGAGGCGGCAACCCGGAATCGCCTCAGAACATTTATGGTCGCGCAGCCACGGCGAGGATCGATATCGCTTCGATTTCTCTCATCAATCAGAATGTCGTCTCCGTGCGCTACATGCGCACCATCACGCGCGGCGAGGAAGTGCGGATGACCCACTGGGTTGCTTCGCTTACCTATTCCTACGCAAACGCTCCGATGTCCTCGACGGACCGGCTCGTAAACCCGCTCGGCTTTGTCGTCAGCGAGTATCGTGCTGATCCGGAGGAGGTGAGATGATGCGCATCCCTCCAATTCTTGCGCTGATCCTAACTGTTTCGATGTCGCCAGCGCTTGCGCTTGAGATTCCACGAGGTGCCTCGCAAGACAGCCGTGTCCGCTTTGTGAACTACCAACCCTACAACATCACGAGGGTCGTCGGCACCTTGCGGTCATCCGTACAGGTCGAGTTCGCGGCGGACGAAGAAATCGCCCATGTGGCGCTCGGCAACGGCGTCGCCTGGGAAGTTGCGCCGGCAGGCAATATCTTGTTCTTGAAACCGCGCGAGAACCAGCCGGTGACAAACATATCTGTCGTGACGACGCGCCGGGATGGCTCGACCCGTAGCTACCAGATGGAGTTGACGGTGCGAGACGGTTCTGTGGAAGCCGGGCAGAACACCTACTTTTACGTGAAGTTCAGGTATCCAGGCGATGAAGCCGAGCTTCGCCGCCAAGAGGCAGCATCGAGGGCCATGGCAGCCCAGGCGAAGGACGCCGACAATGTGCTAGCACTTCACGAAGCGTATGGACCTCGAAATTGGCGTTATTCCGCTGAGGGCTCCCAGGCACTGGAGCCGCAAAGCGTCTACGACAACGGAAAAATCACGACGTTCGCCTTCGTGGGCAACCAGGAAATGCCCGCGATCTACCTAGAGAATTCCGACGGGTCCGAAAGTCTTGTTCCGAAGTCGGTCGACGGAAATCTGGTGATGGTGCACGCAATCAGCCGCAAGTTCATCCTGCGTCGCGGCAAAGACGTGCTTTGCGTCTTCAATGAAGCCTACGATCGCGTCGGTATCAACCCCGACACCAATACGACGTCTCCCTCGGTGGAGCGCGTTGTAAAAAGCGACGTCGCCGGGCAGTAGGGGAGGGAACGGTCATGGCTCAGGAAGATGAAGCTCGCATTCCCGGAGAGCGTGCGGAAACGGTCACCGGTCGACGGATCGACAACAATCCTCTTTTGAAACGTGGCGCGGTAGCCATTGCGATCGTCGCATTCGTCGGATTTGCCCTTTGGTCGACAACGGGGAAGAAAGCAAGAGACGAGAATACCCAGCCAGAGCGGGTTGTTATTCGCCAGACAAATCCCTTCGAAGCCGCCAAGGAAAAAGCCGAACCGGTTCAGGTTGTCCCGGAGGTAAAGTTGCCGACGCCCGTCGTCGAACCGGTCGTGGAAGAGAATGACAAACTCCTCGATTCCGCCCGCCGCGCGCCTGTGATGGCTTTCAGCAGCGGGCAAAAGAACGCGAAAGAGCGGAAGGAAGGCGATATCTCATATCCGTCGGACGGCAGCAATTTCGTACCGCTCGACAACAATATGATGGCGCAGAATCAACAGAACAGCGATGAACAACGCTTCGACGGTCTGCTGCGGCCAACGCGGCTTGAAGGCTCACGGGCCGGTACACTTGGAAATCGCGATTTCATCGTCGCGATGGGGACATCCATTCCCTGCGTTCTTGAAACCGCGTTGGCATCCGACCAGCCAGGTTTTGCCAGTTGCGTGATCAACCGCGACGTCCTCTCGGACAACGGCCGGGTCGTGTTGATGGAAAAGGGCACGCAGGTTGTCGGCGAGTATCGCGGAGGGCTGCAGCGCGGACAAAAGCGCCTGTTCGTTCTCTGGAATCGGGCAAAGACGCCGAAAGGTGTCATTGTGACCCTCGCATCGCCAGCGACAGACGCGCTCGGGCGCGCCGGCGTCGACGGCTATGTCGATACCCATTGGTGGGAGCGCTTCGGCAGCGCTCTTCTCCTTTCCATCGTCGGGGATGCGACCAGTTATGCAAGCAGTCGTCTTCAGGACAGCGATGTCGACGCGCAAAACACCACGAGCGCCGGTCAACAGGCGGCGTCCATCGCGGTCGAGCAGTCCATCAACATCCCGCCGACGCTGAACAAGCATCAGGGTGAACTGGTTTCGATTTTCGTTGCTCGCGATCTCGACTTTTCCGGAATCTACCGTCTCCGGGTGACGGAACCCAGGAACCGCATTTTCGATCGCGCGGTGCTGGGCGATTTTTCGCCGCAGTCGACGCTCGTAACGAAGTAGGATAGGCAATGTCGGAGGGGCAGGACTCGGCTGTTGTAAGCGAGCTGTTGAAGCCGTTTTCGACATACCTCCAGGACCCGTCTCTCTATGAAGTGATTGTGAATCGGCCCGGGGAGGTGCTGACGGAAGGTCCTGGCGGTTGGCGGACCCATGACACGCCGGAACTGACCTTCGAAAAGCTCATGCGCCTTGCCCGGGCCGTAGCGAGTTTCTCTCATCAGTCGATTGACGAGACGCGTCCAATACTGTCGGCAACCCTCCCAGGCGACGAGCGAATTCAGATCGTGATCCCGCCGGCGACGATCAAAGACACGGTCAGCATCACAATCCGAAAGCCCTCGTCGGTCGACTTCAGCCTTGATGACCTGGAGGAAAATGGATTTTTCGAGAACACGCGCGCGGCGAATGGCGCCTCATCCTCGCAGGATGAGGCGCTGAGCGAAATCTATCATGCTGGCCGTTTTAAGGATTTCCTGCGGCAAGCGGTGATCGCGCGCAAGAATATCATCATCTCGGGCGCAACAGGTTCAGCCAAAACCACGCTTTCGAAAGCGCTCATCAAACATATTCCCGAAAACGAGAGGATCATCTCGATCGAAGACACCCCTGAGTTGGTGATCTCGCAGCCAAATCATGTACGGTTATTCTACTCGAAGGGCGGGCAGGGTCTTTCCCGTGCGGGGCCGCGAGAGCTCCTGGAGTCATGTCTTCGTATGCGGCCGGATCGCATCCTGCTACAGGAGCTTCGCGACGGCACTGCGTTCTACTATATCCGCAATGTCAATTCCGGCCATCCCGGCTCAATAACGACGGTCCATGCCAATTCAGCAGAACTTGCCTTCGAGCAGTTGGCACTCTTGATAAAGGAGTCCGACGGTGGATCCGGCATTGATCGCGCCGACATCTTCACTTTGCTGAAAACGGGGATCGATATTGTGGCGCAGTGCGTGCGCGAAAATGGAAGATTCCGGTTAGCAGAAGTGTTGTTTACAAGGCCATCGAACACTTGAGGTTCCGCAATCTTTTCTTAGGTGAGTGCTTCGGTGTCAAGTTCTTCAACAGAAGCTGCTCGTACCCGCCACCTTGACCGTCCGCGAGCTCGGAATCACCAGCCCAATGAATTTCTCCTCACTTTTCTGCTCCAACGTGGTGCCGACAGAAGGATTGGGCCTTGGGCGGGACGGGTGGTGGCGCAAGGGAGAGGATGGCCGTCGGCGGCTGGTTGGAAGGCTGAAAGAGTTTCCGACTGGCGCGCCGAAGAACCGGGAGCGCGCCTATAATCGAACTCTGAGGGCCGTTCGGCATATGATGCGAAAGCGGAAGGCTGTCTCAGATGGTCTGCAGCCGGCCAAGAGTTGGATACCGGCCGGAAGCGGTGAGGGCGGCGGATGTGGTTGGAGGAAGAGGGGGGAAGGGATGTTCGTGGCGGGTTGAGGTTGTCGGAGAGAGGCTCCGGCCGACCCGCCACGGAGAAACGACATGGCACAGGCCATCCAAAAAATCACGCTCAACGCCGGGCGCGACGTCCCCTTCAACAAGCTCGTTCTCAGCCAAGAGAACGTGCGCAAGACCAAGGCGGGCGTTTCGATCGAGGAGCTTGCCGAGGATATCGCCCATCGCGGACTGCTGACCAGCCTCAACGTCCGCGCTGAAGTCGATGGCGACGGCAACGAGACCGGCATGTACCGTATTCCGGCTGGCGGCCGTCGCTATCGCGCGTTGGAGCTGCTGGTCGCACAGAAGAAACTATCGAAGACGGCAGCCATTCCCTGCATCGTCAGCAAGGGCGACACCCTCGAAGTCGAGGATTCGCTTGCCGAGAACGTCAGGCGCGTCGACCTTCACCCGTTGGACGAGTTCCGGGCCATCATGACGCTGCGCGAACAGGGGCTCGACGAGGAAGAAATCGCCGCCCGCTTCCATATGTCGGTCGCAACGGTGAAGCAGCGCATGCGGCTGGCCTCGGTCTCGCCGCGTCTCCTTGAGTTCTACGCCAATGACGACATGAAGCTCGGCCAGGTGATGGCGTTTTCCATCACCAATGATCACGTTCGGCAGGAACAGGTTTGGGATACGATCTCGCGGTCGCCTAACGAGGACGCCTATTATATCCGCCGGATGCTGACCGAAACGGCGGTCCGCGCCTCCGATCGGCGCGCCGTCTATATCGGTATCGACGTCTATGAGGCAGCCGGCGGTGTCGTCATGCGCGACCTGTTCGAACAGGACAATGGTGGATGGCTGCAGGATCCGGCGCTGCTCGAACAGCTCGTGCTCGAAAAGCTGACCACTGAGGCCGAGGCGCTGAGGGCCGACGAGGGCTGGAAATGGGTCGAGGCCGCGTTCGACTTCCCGTATGGGCACACCTCCGGTCTTCGCCGCTTCTACGGCGAACGTGCCGAATACAGCGAAGAAGAGCTTGCACGGAATGACGCGCTGAAGGCGGAATATGACAAGCTCGACGCGGAATATGCCGAGGCAGACGACTATTCCGAGGAAACCGAGGCCCGGCTTGAGGAACTCGGCAACGCGCTGGACGCCCTCAATGACCGGCCCTACGTCTTCGACAGGCAAGACGTCGCCCGCGGCGGCGCCTTCATCTCGCTTGCCGCCAATGGCGAGCCGAAGATCGAACGCGGTTTCGTCCGCCCCGAAGACGAACCCGTCGCCGAGTTGGAAAGCAGTGAAGGCGATGACGGCGACCACTATGGTAAAGGCGAGACTGACGCTGCTGCGCCTTCGGCGAACGGCGGCATCTCGCTCAACGGCAAGCCTATCGGCGTCGAAGAGCCGGACGACGACGACGGCAAGGTTCGTCCGCTTTCCGATCGCCTCATCGAGGATCTGACCGCCGCCCGCACCGTTGCGCTGCGCAATGCACTGGCGAACGATCCGGTGATGGCCTTCATCGCCGCCCTGCATGTCGCGGTCCTGAAGATTTTCTACAGATACGGGGCTGACTCATGCCTGGAAATCACGCTCCAACACACTGCCTTCAGCCAGACGCAGGGGCTCGGTGATACGGTCTGGGCAAAGGAAATCGAACAGCGGCAGGAATCCTGGGGCTATGATCTTCCCGGAAATGCGGACGAGGTTTGGGACTATCTGATCGCGCTCGACGAGGCCAGCCGCATGGCACTGTTTGCCCATTGCGTCTCGCTGTCGGTGAACACAACCGTGCAGGCGTGGAACCGGCGGTCGAAGGAAACCGCTCATGCCAAGCAGCTTGCCCGCTCACTCGGCTTCGGCATGGTTGCCGCCGGCTGGACGCCGACAGTCGACAACTATCTCGGCCGCGTGACCAAGGCGCATATCCTGCAGGCGGTCCGCGAGGCGAAGGGCGAGCAGTCCGCGCAACTGATCGATCATCTCAAGAAGCCCGACATGGCGCGCGAAGCGGCAAGGCTGCTGGAGGGCAGCGGATGGCTGCCCGAAGTCCTGCGACTGCCGGTCGATCAGATCGGGGCGGAAGGCAATGCCGATCCTGCGGTTAACGCGGAGGTTGTCGAAGACGATACGGCCGAAAGCATCGACGTCGAGCTGCCAGCCTTTCTGACGGAAGGTGAGGAAGCCGCAGAAGTGGCCACCGACCCGATCGATGACGACGGCGAACATCTCGAAGCCGCCGAATAACCACCCGAACCCTCGCTTATGAAAGCCCGGCCACTGCGCCGGGCTTCTCTGTTTTCAGGAGCACCGTCATGCCTGCCTTTACAATCGAAACGACCTACACCCTGCCGATATTCCGTCATGGGACCTATGTCGCCGACACGCTCGAAGCGGCCTGCAAAGCCGCCCTTGGCGACGACAACTGGGAGTCCGCAAAGAAGGACTACAATTCCTCAGGTGAGATCCATGTGACCGGCATCTGGGAGGGTGAGAACACCGCCTATGCCGGATCGCCGATTTCAATACCTTCGCAGTTTGATGAAGGAGTCCAGCGCCGCGCTCACCACTTCGAGATCCTGCTCGGTCTACTGAAGATGCTGGTCCACGATGTTCAGGCGGCGCGACCTCCGTCCGTCGATTGGTTGGCCAAATCGGCCTGGGCGATTGCGCGGGGCGAGGCGATTCTTGGCTATGCACCCGATCCCACCGAGCCGGCCGACCCGCCAAATCCGAGCTATGTCCTTGCACGGCTGCAGGAAGAACGTGTCCGCAGCGCGATCCTCGCCGTTCTTGAGGTCGATCGAGACTTCGAGGGAATTTCCCCAGAATCGGTGAGCGACAAAGAGATCCGATCGGCTTGTGAGTCCATCGTAACAACGATGGACCTCTCGGATGCTGTGAGCAATGCAGAGTTTCACGCGGCAATGGCAGCAATCCGAGCAGCGCACCGGCGCTTCCATCCAGATTGATTTCAGTTGGAGTGCTCTGATTTTTCAACGCGGTCCACCGTCAATCCAGAACCGCGCGTTCCATTCAACCCGGCCCGACGTCTGTGTCTTTTCTTCCTGGCGCATGCCGGTGAAAGCCGCGGCGCCGGCCAGCCTGAAGAGGAAGAGTGGGGCCGTGGAGAGGGGCGAGGCCGGGCCGTGGAGAGAGGGCGTCCGGCTAGAATCCTGTTGCCTCTCTGGAGAACGATCGATGTCGATATCCCAAGTCACACCCCAAACCGCTTCCATTGTCCCTGACGAGCGCCGCCTGGATTTCCTGCCAACACTCTTTGGGCGCTCGCTCCTGATGATCGGCGAGAACGCGGTCTACAGCCTCATGGAGCGGCTCAGCCCCCTCGATTATGGCGGCGGGTTCTGGGATTTCTACGAACATGAGGGCGAGCCGCTGTTTCTGGCACCGACATCCAAATCGCGTTTCAGGATCACCGGCGAGATCACCGGGTTTCAGGGCGAGGTCTCCGCCGAGGCTGCCGGGATTATCGCCACACTTTTTGCCTTCTCGCATCTCTCCTTCCAGTATCAATCCGAGCATCTCTCGGAAGGCTACGGCCGCCTTTACGCCTATTCGGCTGACCACCCCGAAGCCGCGGAGATCTTTCAGGCAATCGATTGACCAACTGCCCCGCGTCGCCTTCAGGGCGCGCGCTTGTCCATCCCGACCGCATTGCCCTGTCAGCCAGGTCTCGCGGCCGCAATCTATCATCCATCTCACCAGCCCGGTTGTCGCAAGAGCGATCAGCCGGGTTTTTCCGTTTCAGGAGACTTCATCATGAACACCATGATTTCCAACCCGCAACCGGCATCGTCCAGATTCAAGGTCGATATATCCCGCGGCGAACGCATCGGCCGCGTTTCGTCAGAATGGTTTTCGCGTCCCGACGACGAGCGCTATCTGTCGCTTTCCGATCTTCATCGCGCCGTTAGCGAGAGAACGGAGCGCGCTCGCGTCCGCACGGTCGAGACCGCCGAGATCCGCGTCGAGGCGACCCGTGACAACGCCGAACGATTGTCGCTGATCGTTCCCGGCGGGCGGGAGCCGTCGGCGCCGACCCACTGGAGCTATGGCCAGCTCTGCAGCCTGGTCGGCGCACCTGCGAGCTACATGCGCCAATTGCCCGCGCCACTGGCGGCGATCAATCTCCAGCACGGGCTCCTCAATCACAACGCCGAAATGGTCAAAACGCTCGAGATGGACGACGGCCGCCTTGAGCTGCGGGCGGTAACCGGTCCCGAATATGGGCGGATTTGGGATAAGGACTTGATCGCCGCAATCATGAACATTGCAGGCAATGGTACGGGCGACACGATCTGGAAAGTTCCGGGCCTGCTCGACTGGTCGACCATGACCCACAATCCCTTCGTCGACATTACGAAGGACACCACGACGCTGTACGCCAGCGATCGCGACGTCTTCGTCTTCCTTTGCGATGACACTCACCCGATCGAAGCCGGGCGACTGCCGAACGGCGAACCTGATTTGTATTTCCGTGGCTTCTACGCCTGGAACTCAGAGGTCGGTTCAAAAACGCTCGGAATTGCCAGCTTTTACCTGCGAGCAGTGTGTGCCAACAGGAATCTCTGGGGCACGGAAAATTTCGAGGAAATCACCATTCGTCACTCGAAATTCGCGGCCCAGCGCTTCGCCCATGAAGCAACGCCGGCGTTGACGAACTTCGCCAATTCCTCGCCCGCGCCGTTCATCGCCGGCATTCGCGCCGCTCGTGAGCGCATCGTCGCACGAAACGACGACGATCGCTCGGAATTCCTGCGCAAGCGCGGCTTCTCGAAGGCCGAAACCGGCAAGATCATCGAGACCGTTCTCAGCGAGGAGGGGAGGCCACCGGAGTCCATTTTTGACTTTGTGCAGGGCATTACCGCGCTGGCGCGGGGAAAGTTGCATCAGGACACCCGGCTCGAGCTTGAAGGCAAGGCAAAGAGACTGCTCGAAAGCGCCGCTTGATCGCACCACTTCTTCGCGTCTCCCATCCATCTCTCTCTCAGCGCCCGGCCATCGCGCCGGGTCTTTCCCGTTCCCGGAAAGGAAACATCATGACCACTCTTGAGACCAGGATCTACACGCATCCGCCCATACGGCTAGCCGATATCCGCCCACTCGAAATGCTGATCCTGACTAATGTGCTCGAGTGCAGTAAAACCGAAACGGGCCTTGTCCTGTTCACCGATTTCGGGCCGACAAATCCGATCCGCGTGGCGCGCAGCGAACTGATCGCCGCATTTCGCACCTCTGCGCAGTATGCTGAGGATCCGTTGAACATCTTCATCGCCAGCCGTGTCCTCGCCCTTTTGCCGGCACGCGGCAACACGGACGAGGACGATGCGACGATCGACATCAACCTCAGCGAATTCCCGTGGCAGTTCGTGGTGCAGGGCATCGTCGCGCGATCACCGCATCTGCGCGAGGTCAGTGTCATCCAATGGATGAACCACCCCTCACAACGTCCGGAAAGCTTCGGCGCCAGCGTATCGCTGATCACCGCAAAAGCGATCCATCATGCCACCAGCGAGGATCTCCTCGCCCGGTTCAGGCTTCAGGACAAGGCCCTCCCGCGCGCGGCATCGTCCGTTGCCTCGCCTGAAGATGACAGCGCTTTGCCCGGTGTCGCTGCAAGCGACCCGTTTCCCGTGAAAGACCTTGAAACGGCTCTCTGCATATGGGAGGCCATGCTCTATTTCCGTGGGTTGCATCAGGATGGGCGGCCGGTCCCGGACAATATCGTCCGCATGTCGCAAGTCTGGGACGCCGTCGGATGGCAGGCAATGCGTTCCCATGTTCGCGACATCGTGCCCTTCGCGCTCGATGTCCATGACGCCGTTTTCCAGGACCTTGAGGAAGAAGGTTTCACCTTCGATTTTGATTTCGCGCCGGCGCTGATTGAGACCCTGCTCTGGTCCGAGGACGGAGCTGACCTCGAAGGCGCACCTGAAGAGTTTCTTGAAGATGTGATGTTTGCCGTCAGGCGCCGTCGGCAGCCCGTCGTCGCGCGAACCGCATGGACTTCGACCCGGCTTCATGCCAGTTCGACTGATGAGGAGAGGCGCGCTCCTGCCGACCCACGCGTTCGCGGATCACGGTAGCTGTGGGATATCGCCTTCCGCGACCCGCCAGACCCATGGTGTGATCTCGGGTCTCGCCTCGATCATCTCTGCAAGCGCCCGCTCATAGTCCTCTCCGGCGCTCGCCGGCACGATGAACATGGCGATGGGAGATGGTTTCTGCTCTGGCAGTGTGACCGACACGATCGGCGCATCGCGTGGCAGATTGAAACGCAAGCCTTTGACGCTCTTCCGCTTGAGGTGGCTGAGCTTTTCCAGGAGCCGCAGCTCGTAAATGTCCTCGAACGGCAGCCAGTGCTCGTTGACCACCATCAGCGCGACCTCTTCGATCGCGGCAATGCCGGCAGCAGAGATTCCAAAGGTTGCAATCGCGATCAGATGGAATGTTTCGTTCGAGCGCCACAGTTCGAGCTCTACCTCATAGCGCGCAGCAAGCCGCCGCCATGCATCCTCCTCGATCATCAGCGGAATGGGCATGTGCCGAACGACGATCCTCTGCCCCTCACGCGCGGCGGAAAACTCCTTCACTTCGGCGACGATCAACTTCAGCTTCCTTGGACCCGAACCGGTCGCCTGTATGCCCTTGAGTGCGGCAGCGCGACGGGCGGCGATCCCATCCCTGTCCTCTGGATGAAACACTTCGGGCACGAAGAGCGTCTCGCCCAAGGCGCCACCTCTTGCCGTCATCTGCGCGGCGGCATTGCGAAGGCTTGCCCGCACTCGGCCCCAGCCTCGCCTGCCAGCCCAGGTCGAACGCCACTCCGTCAGTTCGCCAGCCTCCCAGAGATAGTGCAGCAGCGCCCGCAGCGACAATTTCCTGGGCTCGCTGCGAATGCCATGTTCGGACGTTTCAGCTGTCGCGCTGGATGCAGCCCGAGGCCCGCGTTTCGTCAGCGAAAAGTCCAGCTTCAGGTCGGCCCTGCCGTTGGCATCGATCTGGATCGCATTGCCGATCAACGGGCCAAGGCCGGAAAGCTCGTAGGGAGGTTCATAGGAGGGGCAGGCAGGATCGTGATCGCGTCCCGACAGCGGCATCCGCTTGATGAGATATTGGTCTTCGACCCTGGCGATGTACATCGGCGCCGGCGGCTCCTTGCACATGCACATCGGGCGTAGGCGCTGCTCGTAGGCCCGCGGGAGGAATGCCCGCAATGCAGGCGAGGACTCCTCGATCACCCGACCATCGATTGTGAACTTTCGCACCTCTGTTCTCCCCGTTCCATCGTCGAAGCTACACGGCCACCATGCGTTTTACTATCTAAAAAAACGACAGTAAAACGCCGCGAGGCCGATGATGCCTGCGGGGCGGAGAGGGTGACTTCGGCCAGCAGAGGGACGGCGGGCCCGGGCTGGAGCAGAGCCTTTCGGCACCCCTCAATATCGGCCGAGCGCCATGCAACTCGGCCAAGTCTTTCCATACCTTCCGGTAGCGAGCCACCAGCATTCAGAACCCTTCGCCCGGCGTAAGCCGGGCTTTTCCTGTTTAGGAGGATAAAATGACAATACCCAATCATGCCAAGGCCAATTTCCATACCCTGCTCCGCGCAGCCGCAGACGGCAACCTCGCCCTGATGGAATGCCTGGACACCCGAACGAGCGAACCTCGTTATGTCCTGTGTGCTGTCGGACACGACGGGACCGACTACGTTTTCACACCGTTTGGGCATCTCGCCGACGGGAACCCCTACGACGCTTACTCCCCTCCCGATCCTGATAATCCTCAAGGCTTTCTGACGACGGGCCAGGCTCGATCCGACAATTGCTTGCCAATCGCCGACGACAAAGGAGAGAGCGATGCAGATCAGACGTAAATCCCGGCCGGGCGAAAAGCGGCAATGCCTCGCCCACACACTCTATTCGGCGGGATTGGGCGCATGACCCAAGCCGCTACCGTTCGACGCCTTCCGGCGCGCCCGATGTCGCCGTCCTCGTCCATCCCGGCATGAAGATCCATACGTCCTATGGCACGGGCGGAACGGTGATCGGGGTTGAAGGCCCTTGTATCCATGTCGCGCCGGATGGCAGCGAGTATCCGCATTTCACGATCGTCTATGTGCCCTCCGAACGATTCGGCCGACACGGCAAGCTCGATCACAACTGGATCAACGAATGCGTCGCCGCGGACGGCCGCATCCTGAAGCTTCTCGAAGCCAACCTCGACGAGATTTTTATCGCAGATGCGGTCTCCGGCCCGCGCTGACGCTCCGGGGAGAACGCCCTACCAATCTTCCTTCCAACTTTATCCAACCAGGCCCGGTGCTCCCAGGAGCGCCGGGCCTTTCCACGTTTCCAGGAGAGTATCATGACCAGGTCTGCACTCGACTGCCCCCGCCCGGCTCCTGCGCCAGTCGCACCGGTCGCGCCGGTGTTCCTCAATTTCCGTTCGCAGATTGTTCGGCCCGTCTGCTTCGCCATCGTCTATTGGGAAGGGCCGGGCGATACGCTCTATGCCTTCGAGGAACGCGACGCCTTCGAGCGACAGCGCGCGACGGCCGAGCGTCATTTTGTCCATGTCCATGAGTTGTCGGCCGAGGAAGCGGCCGATTGGATTGCCGCCGGCGGCAACGCTGTCCTGCACGCGATGTCGGTCGCCGGCGTCGCAGCATTCGGAAACCTGAAGCTCGCGCCCGGCTGAAGGCCGGGCGCCCGCGGTCTTGATCGCTCCAGAGGGAGAGAGGGGCCGGAAAAGGGCGGTCTGCCGGGGCTTGGAGAGCGTCCGGGCGGGCCTGTCCTTTCCCGCTCTCGACAGGGTTTCCCATGAACATCGTTCCTTCCCGCACCACAAACGCAACCACCACCTCGCTCGCATCCGCTGATCGCCCCAGCCGAGCAGGCAAACTCTTCCGCTCGGGCAACGCGCTTCTGCCGTCACTCGAACGTGGCCAGCCCGTCGGCGCAGCCGATCTCCGCGCAGTTCTAACAGACATGTTCGGTGGCTCGGACGCCGAAGGTTACTGGTCATGGAAAGACGCCTATGAAGCGACTGAAGTGGCGCAGGTCCTGTTTCTGCGCAAGTTCGGCGCGGCGATCACCGCCCGCCCAAACGCGCCACAGGCGACGCTGGCGATGCTGACCAAGGTGGCGGGCTTGATCCCCACCCACACGCGGCGATCCGAGGAAAGCCAGCGACTCCAGCAGTTTTCCACGCCGATGCCGCTCGGCTTTATCGCGGCCCGCGCCGCCGGCATCATGGCGGACGACACGGTGCTCGAACCGTCCGCCGGAACCGGCCTCATGGCGATCTTCGCCGAACTTGCGCATGCGCGCCTTTCTCTCAACGAATATGCGCCTGTCCGCTATGGCCTTCTGCAGCAGCTCTTCTCCGGATCGACCGCGTCGCAGCACGACGCGGCCCACATCGATGATTATCTCGATCGTTCGATCCGCCCGACCGTCGTCTTGATGAACCCGCCGTTTTCCGCCGGTGTTCATGTCGAAGGCCGTATGGCAGACGCCGCATGGCGTCATCTCGCCTCCGCCTTCGCACGGCTTGCCCCCGGCGGCCGGCTGGTTGCGATCACCAGCTCAAGTTTGTCTCCCGATAATCTTAAATGGCGCGACGCCTTCGTCCGCCTGCAGGACCGTGGCACGGTTCTGTTCAGCGCCGCGATCGATGGTTCTGCCTACGCCCGGCATGGCACCACCATGGAGACGCGCCTGACGGTGATCGACAAGATCGCCGCCGCCGATCCCACGCGCCTCATCGCCTCGCACGGTGTCGCTCCCGATCTGGAAACCTTGCTGTCGTGGATCTCAGGCCTGCCGCCTCGCTCGCCGTCGTCCGCGTCGAACTCGATTGGCGCACTTTCCAACGGCATCCTTCGCGCCTGCGCGGCGAAAATGGCCGCGCGTAAGGCCACCGACACCTTGCGTCCCGCAGCGGTGACCGCTCTAACAGGGCGACCATCACCTGCCGCCCGTGCCTCGCGTCCCGTCTCTCAGCCCACCATTCGTGTTGACGACGAAATCGCCGAGCTGTCCTACGAGTTGCGCGAAGAACCACCGAGCGCCCGTGCCGATGTCGTCGACGGCATCTATGAGCCTTATCGGCTGCAGGCGATCAACATTCCCGAGGCAAAACCCCATCCGGACAAACTGGTCGAATCCGTCGCCATGGCATCGGTGGCGCCGCCCAAGCCGACCTACCGGCCGCAACTTCCGAAGCATATTGTCACCAGCGGCGACCTCTCTGACGCTCAACTCGAAAGCGTGATTTATGCCGGCGAAGCCCATGCCGGCTATCTCGCCGGCCACTGGTCTGTCGATGCGAGTTTCGACAACCTCAACGCCGTTGCCCCCGAGACGGAGCGGGCCGTCCGCTTTCGTCGCGGTTGGTTTTTGGGCGATGGCACCGGCGCCGGCAAAGGCCGCCAGGCTGCCGGTATCATCCTCGACAACTGGCTCAAGGGCCGTCGCCGGCATCTGTGGATCTCGAAATCCGAGACCCTGCTCGAGGACGCCCAGCGTGACTGGAGCGCCCTTGGGCAAGAAAAGCTGCTGGTCACGCCGTTGTCGCGCTTCCGCCAGGGCAAACCGATCAAACTCGATGAAGGCATCCTTTTCGTCACTTTCGCCACGTTGCGCACTGACGAACGGGAGGGAAAACGTTCGCGTGTCCAGCAGATCGTGGATTGGCTGGGAAGTGATTTCGACGGAGTCGTGATCTTCGATGAAGGTCATGCCATGGCCAACGCCGCCGGCGGCAAGTCCGAGCGCGGCGAAAAAGCCGCTTCCCAACAGGGCCGTGCCGGTCTGCGCCTGCAGCGCGCGCTTCCCGATGCCCGTGTGGTCTACGTCTCCGCCACCGGCGCGTCCGAGGTGGAGTCGCTGGCCTATGCCGAACGCCTCGGCCTCTGGGGCAGCGCCGATTTCCCCTTCTCCACCCGATCCGAATTCATCGCGGCGATTGAGGATGGCGGTGTTGCGACGATGGAAGTGCTCGCCCGCGACCTCAAGGCGATGGGGCTGTACGCTTCGCGGTCTCTGTCCTTCGAGGGTGTGGAATACGACATCCTCGAGCACGAACTGACCGAAGAACAGGTTGGCATCTACGATTCCTACGCCGAGGCCTTTCAGGTCATTCACAACAATCTTAACGCGGCACTGGAAGCCACCGGCATCGCTGGTGCGACCAGTGCGACAGGCAACAGTACCGCGCGTAATAAAAACGCCAAAGCCGCCGCCCGCTCCGCCTTCGAAAGTTCGAAGCAGCGCTTCTTCAACCATCTCCTGACCTCGATGAAGACGCCAGCGCTGATCGACGCGACGACCAGGGACGTCGAGGAAGGGCACGCGGCGATCGTTCAGATCATCTCGACCGGCCAGTCCCTGACCGAACGCCGGCTCGCGGAAATACCGACCGAAGAATGGGGCGATATCCAGGTGGACATTACTCCGCGCGAGATCGTCGCGGAATATCTCAACCATTCTTTCCCGACCCATCTCTTTGAGGAATATTCCGACACTGAGGGCAATCTTCTCTCGCGGCCGGTCTTTGACGCCGATGGCAACCCTGTTCTGTGCCGGGAAGCCGTCGCCCGCCGGGATGCGTTGCTCGAACGCCTCGGCAGTCTGCCGGCGATCCCGACTGCGCTCGACCAGATCGTCCAGCACTTCGGCGGTGCCCGGGTGGCTGAGATCACCGGCCGCACCCGCCGCATCGTCCGCCGCGATGACGGCGGCACGATCGACCGCTTCGCCGTCGAAAGCCGGCCGGGCAGTGCCAATCTCGACGAGACCCGTGCCTTCATGGACGACGAGAAGCCGATCCTGATCTTCTCGGAAGCTGGCGGCACGGGGCGCTCCTACCATGCCGATCTCGGCGCGAAGAACCAGCGCCTGCGTCTTCACAACCTCCTCGAAGCCGGCTGGCGAGCCGACGTGGCGATCCAGGGCCTCGGGCGCAGCCATCGTACCAACCAGGCGCAGCCTCCACGCTTCCGCATGATCGCCACCAACGTCAAGGCCGAGCGACGCTTCCTCTCGACGATCGCCCGGCGTCTCGACACGCTCGGCGCCATCACCCGCGGGCAACGGCAGACAGGCGGGCAGGGGATGTTCCGGAGCGAGGACAATCTCGAATCCCAATATGCCCGGGATGCGCTCCGGCAGTTCTACAAGCTGATCCACGGCGGGGGGGTCGCAGGATGCTCGCTGGAAAAATTCGAGACCACCACCGGCCTGTCGCTGACTGCGGAACAAGGCGGTCTTAAGGACGAGCTGCCGCCGATCCATACCTTCCTCAACCGCATGCTGGCGCTCACCATAGCCATGCAGAACCTGTTGTTCGATGCCTTCGAGCAGTTGCTGGCCGCCCGCATCGAGGGCGCGATCGCAGCGGGTGTCTACGACAAGGGGCTGGAGACTTTGACGGCCGACCGCATGACGGTGAAGGATCGCAAGCTGGTCTACACCCACCCGGTCACCGGCGCGCAGTCGCATCTGTTGACCATCGAGCGCATGGACCGCAACATACCGCTGGCGATTGCCGAGGCGTTGAAACTCGCCGCGCGCGATCCCCGTGCCAAGTTGATGCTCAACGGCAAGTCGGGCCGTGCGGCCGTGCAGATCCCGACACGGTCGGTCATGCTAGACGACGGCTCGGTCCAGCCGCGCGTAGCGCTCATCCGGCCGATGGATCAAATCCGCTTCGAGCTGCGCCAGCTCGAGGAAACGAACTGGGAGGAAGCGGACGAGGAGATCTTCTCCGCCGCATGGAACACTGAGGTCGCCAATCTCTCGGAATTTTCCATCTCGACCATGCATATGGTCTCCGGCCTCCTGTTGCCCATCTGGAAATTGCTGCCGCAGGATTATTGCCGGGTCTATCGTCTTGAGACCAACGAGGGCGAGCGTATCGTCGGCCGTCTGATCTCTTCGGAAGGGCTCTCGCGGATTTGCCGGAATTTCGGGCTCGACCAGACGGAGGTCATCGCTGCCGCAGAGGTGTGGCAATCGCTGCTCGGAGGCTCGTCGGTCGTTGCCCTTGCCGGCAACATGACGCTGCGGCGGGTGCGGGTGATGAACGACTATCGCGTCGAGCTCACCGGCTTCTCCGACGGCATGCGCGACGGGCTGAGATCCCTCGGCCTGTTCTCCGAAATGATCGCCTGGAAGGTCCGGTTCTTCATCCCGGCCTCCGATGACGGACAGGCAGTGCTGTCGCGCCTCCTCGAACGGCATCGCGTCGTCGATGTCGCCGGCCGGAGCTGACCGTCATGTTGTCGGCTTCACAGCTGGCGGATCGTCTGGCGCGCGACGCCGAGGCGGTCTGCCGTCACTATCTCTCCGCCGGCCGCCGGGCCGGCAACTACTGGATCGTTGGCGACGTTGCCAACAGAAAGGGCAAGTCGCTCTATGTTCACCTCTCCGGGCCCCGCAGGGGCAGGTGGGCGGACGCCGCGACCGCTCAATATGGCGATCTGCTCGATCTCGTGCGGGAATCCTGCGGACTTGTCGAATTCCGCGACGTCGCCGATGAGGCGCGGCGTTTCCTGAACGAACCACGGGTCAGACCGGTCTCGTCCACCAGGGACGATACACCTAACAGCCAGCCGGCCGAAAGACCGGCCGCGGAACGTGCAAGACGCCTGTTTCGCATGACGCAGCCGTTCTCCGGCACGCTGGCCGACAGCTATCTGCGCCAGCGCGGCATTCTGCGCGCATCGTTGCATCCCGCGCTCCGCTTCCATCCGTCCTGCTACTATCGCGATCTCGTCAGCGGCAGGACGAGCAGGTATCCGGCGCTGATCGCAGCGGTGACCGATCAGGCCGGTACGGTCACCGGCGTGCATCGCACTTGGCTCGACCCGGATGGCGACGGAAAGGCAAGGGTCGACGATCCCCGCCGTGCGCTTGGCGGCCTGCTCGGCAATGCAGTCCGGTTCCACTTTCCGGTCCATGGCCTGGTGCCGGTCATGGCCGCGGGCGAGGGGCTCGAAAGCATGCTGTCGCTCTCGCATGTGATGCCCGGTATGCCGATGGTCTCGGCACTGACTGCCAATCACCTTGCCGCCTTCCGGCCGCCAACCGGATGCCGGCGCCTCTATGTTGCCGCCGACGCGGATGCCGCCGGCCGGCACGGCATCGAAGGACTGAGCGGCCGGGCGCAGGCGCTCGGCATCCTGCCGCTTGTGCTTGCCCCCGAGCTCGGCGATTTCAACGAGGATCTGCGCCGGCTTGGACCTGATCGGCTCATCGCAAATCTTCGGGCACAGCTTGTGCCGGAAGACGCGTCTGCCTTTCTTCTCGCCTGATGCGGCTGCGGGGAAGGCGGATGGGCGACGACGCGGCTGGCAGGGGCCGGTTCCCGCCGATCTCCGTCCTGGTGAAGCGCGCCTGCGGACCTGCCGAGAGGCGACCCTTACCAGGCGGCCGTCGGGCCTTCAGCGGGTCGGTCAGGTTTCTTCCCCGCGCCGGCTTTCCTTACGCATCGGCTGCTCCGAAAACAGGTTCCCCATTTTCGGGCCGATGCGGCAGCCGGCGCTCCTCGCGGGCCAAGAAACCCTCCCTCAACCGCCCGGCGCTGCGCTGGACCGCTTCGCTGCGCTCGCGGTTCCGGCCCGCCCGCCGCCTGGACAGGGATCGCCGTCAGGCCGCGAGAGGCGCGGTCCAAACCGACGGAGACCATCATGAACCTCACCCTTCCCATCGACGACACCTTCGACCCCGACCACGCATCTTCGCCGACCGACCGCGTCATCTACGAGATGCAAGTCTTTGGCTACCGCCCCTTCCAGGACGAGCCGGACCCGCGCCCGCTGCCCGAGGAGCCGGTCGTCCAGTCGGCGCTGACCGCGATGTTCGACGCTCTGTTCGATATGCTCGGCGACACGCGGCTGGAGCCCGATCTCGAAGACCTGCTCTGGTCGACGGTCAACCTCTTCCACCGCGCCGGCGAGCGTATCCAGCGCGAACTTCAGCGCAACGAAGACGCCCAGCGCACCGGGCAGCGCGAGCAGGACGGCTCGGAAGTCAAAAGCGTCGAGCTTGAGCGCCATGTCGTCGAGGGCATCACACTTCTGGAGCGACGCAACGCCTTCGAGTTCATGCGCGACTATGCAGCCGATCTCTTCGAGGCCCAGACAGGATCGGCCTGGCGGCCGCGCACGGGCTCGAAGGTCAGCCACGCCAACATGACCGCAGCGATGATCGATAGCAGAGATTTCCTCTCTGCCCGCCGCCACGCCGAAAACGCGGTGCTGATTCCGGCCGGGACCAAGATCGCCTTTGGTGGCGGCATGGACTACAACGATCACGATCGGATCTGGGCCGCGCTCGACAAGGCCCATGCCAAGCACGCGGACATGATCCTGCTGCACGGCGGCTCGCCGAAAGGCGCCGAACGCATCGCAGCATGCTGGGCCGAAGCACGCAAAGTCACCCAGATCGCCTTCAAACCCGACTGGAGCAAGCACGCCAAAGCCGCCCCGTTTCGCCGCAACGACGACATGCTTTCGGTCATGCCATCAGGCGTCATCGTCTTCCCCGGTTCCGGCATTACCGACAACCTGCGCGACAAGGCCCGCCGGCTCGGCATCAATGTCTGGGAACTGAAAGGAGATGGCGCCTAAGCGCCATCGTCTTCGCGAAATTCAACTCGCGATTGTCTTTTTGCCGAGACTACTTGTTCAGCGCATCCTTTAGCGCCTTCGCCGGAGTGAAGGCCACCTTTTTCTGTGCGGCGACCTTGATCGTCGCCCCGGTTGCGGGATTGCGCGCTTCGCGTTCCGGCGTGTCCTTTACCTTGAACTTTCCAAAGCCAGGGATGGACGTTTCCGCGCCGGATTTTGCGGCGGCCGTGATGGCGGAAAATACAGTTTCGACGACAGCCTTGCTTTGAACCTTGGTCAGGCTGTGTTCGGCGGCGATCTTGTCTGCGATCTCGTTGGTCGTGGTCATAGGAACTCCCTTTGCTGTCCGAACCAAATCCTTTCCACTGGGACAACCCGCTGTCACGCGGTTCATGCCTCACTCGCAGCTGCCTTAACCACCTTTCCACAAGTTCTGGCGATTAGACGGCGGCCGGTGGGTGCAGACGGGTATCAAGGGCGAATGTCTCCTGGAACTTCAGCGAATAGCTGCCGGCCGCTTGGCTCGCGATAAAGATCAGGTTCCAGCTATGGGTGGAGACCGCGCTTGGGATTGCGACAAAACGATGCTGTCGCAGCAGGTCGTCGCCGAATGCCTGCTGGCCGGCGCTCGGGATACCGGGCCGCAGCCAGTTCGGATTGGGAACGGTGACGGGATCGACGACATGCACCGCAGAGGTGTCTGCGATGACAGCCGCTGTCAGGACATGTGGGATTGTGTCGAGTGTGCGAAAACCCTTGTGGACCGCGACCTCAAGGATCGCCGTAGACGGGTCGATGGAGCAGTAGATCGCCCGCACGCCCTTGCTGTTCCAGCGACCGCCGACACGATAAGCGCCTTCACCGCTATCCCATGTCGGGGCATAAGCGGCTTGATCGAGCCGCCATGCGATCAGCTCGGAACCGCCAAGCGCGATCGGCAAAGGCGTCATGCATAGACGCCGTATTCGAGCCGTTCCAGATAGTCCTCGACCAGCTCGACGCCGGCAGGCGTCGCGAGCAGGTCGATCGGGCGGCGCTGATCGAGCCCGATGGCTGGACGCTCCAGCCATTGCTCAGCTTCCGCCTGGGTTCCCAGCACATCCGTCGCCTTCGACAGGATTTCGGCGAACTTCCATGCACGGCCGCTCTGCTCCTGGCTCAGCGGCTTGGACGGCGCGTCCTTTCGGCGTTGCCATGTCCTGAGGCTCATACCGACGGCCTTTTCGAGGGATTCGGTCTTACCGATAAAGATCAGGTTTCCGACGAGGTGATCGATTGCGGAGGCGGGCAATCCGATGAGCAGCAACTCATGTGCGTCGAGCGCTGTCGTCAGCCGGCGCGACAGCACGCGAGCGCCGCCGAGTAGGGCTTCGATCTTTTGCAGTTCCCCGCTGGGTGTCATTGAAGAAGGTGCTTTCGCTGCAACGGCCATCACTGTCTCCTGCGTCATCTGTCGCTCTTAATATGACATCTGTCGCCGGTTGTTTCAAGCACCAAGGCGGATCCAGCGGCTATGCTACTGGATTTCATTTTGCAGGCCGGCCGATCCTATGATGTCAGCAGTGCAGTCTTCGCGCTGAGGGCCATGACGATCCCTTGCTTGGAGACCCATTCGCTATAGAAAGCACCTGATATCGGACTGAGCATTATACCAATTCGCCAGCCAAATTCACGCGAGTTGCTTGTCTGACGAGCTCCGCATTTCTCGTCCCACAGACTGCGGTGATGTAGCGCCATTCCTCACCTTTGCCGAGGAACCCCTTGCATTTTTAAAAAATTGTGTACACATTTGCCACTTAAACGGAGCCCCGCCATGTCTCAGTCCCCGCCACAGACACCATCTCCCCGCCGGGTCGGCGTACGGGAGTTTCGCGGCAATCTGACGTCCTTCCTCAAACAGGTCGAGGATGGCCAGCGGTTTGTTCTCACCTCTCATCATAAGGTCGTCGCGGAAATCGGACCGCCATCGAAGGACACTGTCGTTCGGAGGCCTGGTGCGCTGCGCGGTAAGATCAAAGTTGCCGAAGACTTCGACAGCCTCCCGGCGGACGTCCTGGCCTCCATGGAAGACGAGGCGTGAGGCTACTCCTCGATACGCATGCCTTGTTATGGTGGTTGAATGACGACGAGAAACTCGGGAAGCATACGCGTGGGCTTATCGGCGATCCTGAGAACGACGTCCTCGTCAGTGCCGTCTCCCTTTGGGAAATCACGGTGAAGCTGCGGATTGGCAAACTTGATGCCGATATAGACGAGATTCTTGCGATCTTGCCGGATCAGGGATTCGATCGGCTGGATATCACGGATGCGCATCTCGTCGCTCTTGCTGCTCTTCCGCTTCATCACCGTGATCCCTTTGATCATCTCCTCATGGCGCAGGCCGTGGCGGAGGAGGCGACTTTCGTTTCGCAGGATCGAAATGTCCCGCTCTACGGTATTCCGTTCGTGACCTGCTCGGATGCTGTCGCCTTGTGATCCTCACGGGTTTGGTTCCACCAACGAAGCCGGCTCCAATCGCTCGGATGCGGCTCTGCCGATGGCGGGTTGCCGGGCGGATATCAGCGTTGGGACTGCTGGGCGCTAGCAGGCGAGTTGGTGGAGCCTTTCCGATGTCCCACCCAAACTACTTCAACCGATACCGCCGTACGGTCCGCAGGCGGCGGTGCGGCTACTCTGCCGCCCTCGCGGGCATGCGGAAGTGTGATCTCGGCGAGGGGCGTGCCGGTCGCCCGTAGCTGCTGCGACAATCCGGGGGCGGGACGTTGGCCCGAATGGCGGCGAAGTGCTCAGGTGGCGCGAGGCTGACTGCCCCCGCAGTGCCGGACCGGGCAGCTATGGGTTTGTCGCGCTCTTAAGTTGCCCTGAACCATTCCCGTTTTATGTCGCTCGTATAGACGACCGCCTGCTTTTGCGGCCAACCCCTAAAGGGGTAAGACTCGGTCAAAATTTTTGCGAAATTCGATTTCGGCTGTTTGCTCCTGGCGGAAAATAGAATTTCGCAAAATTTTTGACCGAGCTGACCGCAGCAGGTCGGCCGTCTCTTCGTGCGCCATCGGGAATGATCCCGAACAACCGAAGGAGCAAGTACCATGGCCACCACGATCGCAACCCTGACGCAGAAGACCGACGGCATCCTCGAAGGCGTCTTCGCCACCATCCGGGTCAACGCCCCGATCGCCATCATCCCGAACGCCCAGAAGGCGAGCGAGGAAGCCCCCGACTACCGCGTCATCCACCGCAAGACCGGCTTCGAGATCGGCGCAGGCTGGAACCGCATCGCCCGCCAGACCGGCGAGGAATACCTCTCCGTCAAGCTGGAGGCTCCCGAGATCGGCGTGATCTTCGGCAATCTCGCCCAGGCCCCCGGCGGCGACCCGAGCAAGAAGGTGATCCTCTGGAACAATCCGAACTGAACGGCGAGCGCCGGCCCCGAGCAATCGGGGCCGGCTTCGGCGCGTGAAGCAAGGCCACCGGAACGTTTGGTGGAAATGATCGCGGGCATCGAGCCCGCTATCATTCCTTTGGTGCCACACGAAACCAAACTCTGTCTGCTCAGAACGCCAAGTCTGCCGTGAGCATCGCGCCGCCTCAAGGACATCGCGGCCCCTCCAATTTTCAGCCAGCGCCCTGAAGGGCGCCGTCAGAAAATCGGTTCCTCCGCTCGCCGCCTCCGGCGGTCGCCTGCGGCGATCCTTGACCCGGCCCGATCTCACGACCCCGGGGCGTCATCTTTCACACTGTCAAGGAGATGACGATGACCTATGACCTCGAAATCCACATTGAAGAACTGCGCCTCGAAGCCCACCACTGCCACCCGGCGGAGCGCGTTCAGATCGAAGCGGAGCTGGAACAAGCGCGTGCCGAACTGACGGCGGCGATCGTAAGTCAAAACGCCGAGTGCGTCGGCGAGCCTCCCCACTGAGGAGGCTTTCGCCTTGTCATCCCTGGTCCACCGCGCCGGATCGACCGGCGCGGTGGACCGAAGCTCCGCTTCCCTGCCTACAACTTTCCGCTCTGTCCATTCGCGTCTCTGGCCTTCTCCACCGGCCGCGTTCGGTATCCGCGCGCACGTCTTGCCTGGAGCAGATCGAGGAACATTGCTACCGCATCTTCCTCGCAGGCGAAATGATGCGCCTTCGCCTGTCCGTTGGAGCCGATACGTCCCCAGCGTCGCGTCAGGCAGGGTGTGCCGAAGAGCGTCGGCTCGATCGACAACGCATAGAAGCGTGCCATGTTTTTCGTCGCATCCGTGCGTTCGAAATAGAGTCGATAGGGTTGAGCCAGCATGGCAGAAGAATCGTCCGTTCCCGCCTCGACGTCCAGCGACAGTTTTGAATCGAATCGCCTGCTTCGATTCATTTTCGTGATGACTGGTTCCTATAGCCTGGACGGTTGGCGGCGATCTTATGGGCGAGCCGGCCGCTGGCCGACCGTGCTCTACTCGCGCCGTTCCGCCGCTCCCCAAGCCGGCGTTGCCGTCTCGGCCTTCGGTGACGATCACTCTCGCGGGTAAACCGCATCGACCGGCGTGTGATCTTCAACGGTCGCCCCCACGCGTTGGAACGACTGCGACGGACACGACGGCCCCACAAGGATCTTTGACATAGCGACTTTGTCACAGTCGCCGGTATCTCCGCTGGCGAGCCATCAGCCTTATTGTTGCCCTCGACCTCAGCTTTCGTCTAGAATCTCCTGCAACTGGAATTCCGCTGTCGATGGAGTCCGCAATGCCGATCATGCGCCGTGCCGCCGAGATCCAATCCGAGGTCACAAAGCCCAGTGGCGCTTCGCCGGTGTTTTTGATCGTCGCGCGCCTTCCCTTCCTGATCGTCCGCGGCCTAACGAAGGCTGCGCTTTACACCGCGTGGTGCCTTTGCTTTTACATCCTCAGCATGTTTCGCCCGTTCACCGGGATGGCAATGGTGGCGGCGATCGTCATGGTGCCGCTCTCGATTGCGGCTTTCGTCAAGCCCGAGGCAGCGAACGGTTTGCCGTTCTGGGCCTTCATTCTGATGACCTTCAGTTTCGCGGGCTTCTCCATCGGATACACGATCTTCCTCGACTGGATTACGCCACCTGAACTGGAAGAAATGATCGGGCACTATCGTCGAGGTGATCGCGGCTGACACCTCTCGATGAGGCACCACGATTTGCTTAGGCGCGCGAGGCAATCGACGCGGCACTTGCGGTCATGAAGGCGACGAAATGACCGGCAGAAGTCGAATACGACGCACAGGAAAACGCCTGAGCCGTTAAGGTCTCAATTTGGCGAACCTGTTGGGCTTCGCCTGCGTGTCCATGTCCTTGCGTCTAAAATAGATCGCCCTTCCGCAGCGGATCGGACTGTGGCCCTGGACGATGATGATCTGCTCGTCCTTGCGCATCGACTGCGTGATTTCGTGTGGCATGATCAGCGGGCGGCGCTGGAAATTGATGCTTTCGGATTTCCGCGATGCGCTGTTCTTCGTGCCCCAGCCGAGATTGCGAGAACTGCCTTTCACCTCGACGGTCATTTCTCCGCATTGGGCCGAGACATTGCGGGCCGTGTCCAGCGCCTTGATCGCTGCGTAACTTGCGAACGCGCAGCCGTCGATCCACGACACCGCACCGTCCTTCCCGAAATGCCGTTCCAACTGGCCGACGGACTGATACATCAGCATCATGCTGACACCATACTTGCGACCGCGGTCGCGCGCCTCTTCCAGCACGCGCATGTAACCAAGCAGATCGACCTCGTCCAACATGAACAGCGCCCGACGCTTGAACGCGCCATCGGCCTCGATCATTGCATTGATCAGCGAGCCGATGATCACCCGGCCGATACCGGGATAGGAGCGCAGGATCGATGCTGGAATGTTGAGAAAGACGTCTTTCTTTCCGCCAGCGATCTCGCTCGATTTGAACGTCTTGCCGCAAACGAGCGCCGCGTAATTGTCGAGCGACAGCCATTGCGTATCCTTCGATGCTGTCGAATAGACGCCTGAGAACGTCTGCTCGGTCATGTTGACGAAGACCCCGAGCGTTTCGCGGATGAAGGCGGACGCGGAGTGTTCCTGTACGTCACGCAGCATCGCAAGCACGGATGTCTCAGGCTCGGAAACGATCTGGCGCAGGCTGCGCAAATTTCGCCGGCCGGCAAACTCCGGCGACAGCATGACATGCGCCAACAGCCCGGTCAGGAGATTGTGCGCCTGGTTCTGGAAGTAGGAGCCGGTCGAACTTTCGAAGCGCACGCTTTCCGAGAGCAACATGTGCGCGATGCCGACGATGTCCTCCTCCTTTTTCTGCGAGTGTTCGATCCCGTCGAGCACGTTAAATCCCATGATTGGATTTGTCGGATCGAGCACAACGACCTCGCGGTCGAGTTTTTTTCTCCGGTGTTCGACGACCATCGGTGCCACCTCGGTGGACGGATCGAGGCAAATGAGCGGGCCCGTATATCGGAGCGCCGTCGGCACGACGTTGCTGGTTGTCTTGAAGCCGCCAGACCCCGCGAAAAAGAGCATGTGCGTCGAATCGAAGTCCTGGGCGTAGGTAAGCAGCGGCGCTTTGCCGCCACGTCCCCACGTGGCCGGATCGTTCGGATCGAACGGCAGCTCATGGACGAGTTCCTTGTCGACCCTATACCGCTCACCGATGACGATCTCACCACCATCGGGAAACAGCCGTGCCGCCGCCGACATCGGCAGCCAGTCGGCGTCTCCAAACGTCCCGCGCTTGGCGCGTGTCACCTGTTCGGGTACGACGCTGGAGATGCGGGCCGCTACCGCGATTGTCATGAATCCCATCGCTGTGCCAACGACCGCAATCATATCGAGGAACGAGAGTGCCTGATCCCAGGTCAACACGCCGTGCTCTACGGACGGCTCAAGCCTTACGAACTCGCGCAGCCCGTAGAAGCCGGCTACCAGAAGAAAGCAGAGAAAGCTGGCCATCGCCACCGGCCTTCGCCGATGGAGGGGCAGCGCCCAGACCGCCAGCAGTCCGGCCAGCGGCCCGAACAAAAGGACCGGCAACGGCGATGCCCGCAGAAACCAGTATTGCACCTTGCCGGTCATGCTGGCGGCCAATTCTGGCCATCGCCAGTTGGCGACATAAAAGGTAAAGCCGGTGACGACGATTGGAACGATGATAAGCAATAGGCTCGGATGCGGTTTCGCCTTTCCCGTCATTCAGCCGCCTCCGCAATGCCTTCGAAACTGCCGTCGGATGCCGCAGCTCTGAAAGCGAGCTCTCCTATATCGCACAGGCGCCGATGCTCAGCCGTCCCCGGCACGACCTGCGTCATTTCGAGAAGTCCGCCAAGCAGGAAAGCCCGATCCGCGTTCGACAGGCCTGCGCGGACGACGATGCCGCCGAGCAAGAACTTCTCTCTTGCCTCGCTTTTTCGATCAGCCGTCATGAGGAACCTCCGCTTCCGCTCGAGTCCCACCATTTGCCTGTCCACGCGGCGAAGCAGATGAGCCACCAGATCCTTTCTTTTCGCCTTTGCGAAATCGTGCTGCGATCTCGTCGAAGATGCGATCGACCTCCTCATCAGTGATCTCCATTTCGGCCAGCCCCGACTTCGTTGCCGCGCGGGCAAAGCGATCGGCCGATTTGACTATTAAAGTTTTCCTGCGTTCACGCAGTTTTTCGATTTGCGCGTCGATATCGAGAATTGACGGCTTAGCGGCCATTTACTGGTCCCTTCCAATTGCAATAAACTTTCCGACTTCCGATTTAACTAACTAGTAAATGGTAGTCAAATAAGCTACGTTGCACAAGTCCCCAAAACGTCGATGCCGGAATTCCGGTTTGGGCCGTCTTCCGGAAAAGCGGCATCGGCCCTTCGGTCCGATCAGTTTGAGGGCGCAATATACGTCGCTGGCGCGACGTGCTTGGAAGGACTGGAGACGTCAGTGGCGATCATGTTCGTCAGAGCGCAGGTGATCAGCAGGGGAGCGGGACGCAGCATCGTCTCGGCCGCCGCCTATCGCCATCGCGCCCGGATGATGGACGAACAGGCTGGAACCTCCTTCAGTTACCGTGGCGGCGCCTCCGAACTGAAGCATGAGGAGTTGGCACTGCCGGACCAGGTTCCGGCCTGGCTGCGCGCGGCGACCGACGGGAAGAATGTCGCGGCGGCCAGCGAGGTTCTTTGGAATGCAGTCGATGCCTTCGAGACGCGTGCGGACGCGCAGCTTGCCCGTGAATTGATCATCGCGCTTCCGGAAGAGCTGACGCGGTCAGAGAACATCGCCCTGGTGCGCGAGTTCGTCCGCGACCATCTGACTTCCAAGGGCATGATCGCCGACTGGGTATATCACGACAAGGATGGCAATCCGCACATCCACCTGTTGACCGCACTCCGACCCTTGGCGGAAGAGGGCTTCGGCGCGAAGAAAGTGCCGGTGCTCGGCGCCGACGGCGCACCACTGCGGGTCGTCACGCCGGACCGGCCGAAGGGTAAGATCGTCTACAAACTTTGGGCCGGCGACAAGGAGACGATGAGGAGCTGGAAGATCGGCTGGGCGGAAACAGCCAATCGGCATCTGGCGCTTGCCGGTCATGATATCCGCCTAGACGGCCGCTCCTATGCCGAGCAGGGGCTCGATGGGATCGCCCAGAAACATCTCGGGCCGGAGAAGGCGGCGCTCGCCCGCAAGGGCGTCGAGATGTATTTCGCGCCGGCCGATCTCGCGCGTCGGCAGGAGATGGCCGACCGGCTCCTCGCCGATCCGGATCTCCTCCTGAAGCAGCTTGGCAATGAGCGCTCGACCTTCGATGAGCGTGACATCGCCAAGGCACTGCACCGCTATGTCGACGATCCCGCCGATTTCGCCAACATACGGGCCAAGCTGATGGCCTCCGATGATCTCGTGCTGTTAAAGCCACAGCAGACCGACCGGCAGACCGGCAAAATTACCGAACCGGCAGTCTTCACCACCCGCGATATCCTGCGCATCGAATACGACATGGCGCAGTCAGCCGAAGTTTTGGCCCGGCGCAAAGGCTTCGGCATCGCCGGGGCGAAGATTGCCGCAGCTGTCCGAACCATAGAAACCGCCAATCCGGAAAATCCTTTTACGCTCGACCCGGAACAAGTGGAGGCCGTCCATCATGTCGCCGGCGACACTGGCATCGCGGTTGTCGTTGGGCTTGCCGGCGCGGGCAAATCGACGCTGCTTGCCGCGGCACGCGTCGCCTGGGAAAGCGAACATTATCGCGTCTTCGGTGCGGCGCTTGCCGGCAAGGCGGCCGAGGGGCTCGAGGATAGTTCCGGCATCAAGTCGCGCACGCTCGCCTCCTGGGAACTGGCCTGGGAGAATGGACGCGATCTGCTCGACCGGGCGGACATCTTTGTCATCGATGAAGCCGGCATGGTCTCGTCGCAGCAGATGGCGCGTGTGCTCAAACGAGCCGAGGACGCCGGAGCCAAGGTGGTTCTGGTCGGCGACGCGATGCAGCTTCAGCCGATCCAGGCAGGCGCAGCTTTCCGGGCGATTTCCGAACGGATCGGTTCTGCCGAACTTGCCGGCGTGCGCCGCCAGCGGGAAGAATGGGCGCGAGTGGCTTCCCGTCTCTTTGCTCGTGGCAAGGTCGAGGAGGGGTTGGATGCTTACGCGCAGCGTGGGCATATCGTCGAGACCGAAAACCGGGCTGAAGTTGTGGAGCGCATCGTTGCGGATTGGACGAGCGCCCGCCGTGACCTGATCCAGAAAAATGCAGATACCGAACAGCCGGTCCGCTTGCGCGGCGACGAACTGCTCGTTCTCGCCCATACCAATGACGACGTGAAGCGGCTCAATGAGGCGCTGCGCAAGGTCATGAAAGATGAAGGCGCGCTGACCGTCTCTCGTGAATTCCAAACGGAGCGAGGCGTGCGGGAGTTTGCCGCCGGGGATCGGGTCATCTTCCTCGAAAATGCTCGATTTCTTGAACCGCGGGCGCGGAAACTTGGACCCCAATATGTCAAGAACGGCATGCTCGGCACGGTCGTCTTCACCGGCGACACGCGCGGCGGTCCGCTTTTATCCGTCCGTCTCGACAATGGCCGGGATATCGTCATCAGCGAAGACAGCTACCGCAACATCGATCACGGCTATGCCGCGACCATTCACAAGTCTCAAGGCGCGACCGTTGATCGGACCTTCGTGCTTGCAACCAGCATGATGGATCAGCACCTGACCTATGTGTCGATGACCCGCCATCGCGACCGGGCCGATCTCTATGCCGCTCGCGAGGATTTCGAGCAAAAGCCGGAATGGGGACGCAAGCTGCGTGCAGATCATGCCGCTGGGGTGACAGGTGAACTGGTGGAAATCGGCATGGCGAAGTTCAGGCCACAGGATAAGGATGCCGACGAGAGCCCCTATGCCGATGTGAAAACTGACGACGGAACGGTCCATCGTGTCTGGGGCGTCAGCCTGCGGAAGGCATTGGCGAAGGGCGGCGTTTCGGAAGGCGACACGGTCACGCTTCGCAAGGATGGCGTCGAGACCGTCAAGGTGGATGTTGTCGTCACCGATGAGGAGACGGGACAGAAGCGAACGGAAAAACGCGAGGTCGACCGCAATGTCTGGACCGCGGAACAGGTCGAGACGGCCGATGCGCGGCGGGAGCGGATCGAGCGCGAGAGCCATCGGCAGGAATTGTTCAAGCAGCTGATAGAGCGTCTGGGCCGTTCAGGGGCGAAGACCACCACACTCGATTTCGAGAGCGAGGCCGGCTACCAGGCGCACGCGCGCGACTTCGCTCGCCGGCGCGGTATCGACACGCTCGCCGAAGTCGTGGCCGGAATGGAGGAGGGCACGGCGCGGCGGCTGGCGTGGCTTGCGGAGAAGCGCGGGCAGGTGGCGAAGCTCTGGGAGCGGGCGAGCGTGGCGCTCGGCTTCGCGATCGAACGCGAAAAGCGCGTCTCGTATAATGAAGAGCGCGCCGAAAATCTTGCGGCGCAGATTCCCACAGATTCAAAGTATCTGGTCCCGCCGACAACCCGGTTTCTCCGTAGCGTTGATGAAGATGCCCGCCGCGCGCAGGTCCGCTCGGATCGCTGGAAGGAACGCGAGGCCATCCTTCGCCCGGTCCTGGAGAAGATTTATCGTGATCCTAACGGTGCGCTTGCCAGGCTGAACGTGCTCGCGTCCGACGCCACGATCGAACCGCGCAGGCTCGCCGCCGATCTCGCAGCCACGCCGCAGCGTCTCGGTCGTCTGCGTGGATCGGAGAATCTGGTCTATGGCCTCACCGTGCGAGACGAGCGAAAAGCAGCGATGACCGCGTTGTCGGATTTGTTGCCGCTGGCGCGGTCCCACGCGACGGAATTCCGCCGGCAGGCTGAGCGGTTCGGTGTCCGCGAGGAACAACGGCGCGGCCACATGGCGCTATCGGTTCCTGCGTTGTCCAAGCCGGCAATGGCCCGGCTAGTTGAAATCGAAGCTATGCGCGAGCGCGGTGGCCAGGACGCCTACAAGACGGCCTTCACCTACGCGGCGGAGGATCGCCTTCTGGTTCAGGAGGTGAAGGCGGTCAACGACGCTCTCACCGCTCGCTTCGGCTGGTCCGCCTTCACCGACAAGGCTGACGCAATCGCCGAGCGCAACATGATCGAGCGCATGCCTGAGGATCTTGCCCCGGATCGTGGCGAAAAGCTCACGCGTCTGTTTGCCGTCGTGCGCCGCTTTGCCGAAGAACAGCATCTTGCCGAGAGGAAAGATCGCTCGAAGATTGTGGCCGGCGCCAGCGTCGAGCCGGGGAAAGAGACGGTGCCCGTGTTGCCGATGCTTGCCGCTGTAACAGAATTCAAAACTCCGGTTGACCAGGAGGCCCGGGAGAGGGCGCGCGCTGTTCCCCACTATGGTCATAATCGCGCCGCCCTCATCGACGCGGCGGCGCAAATCTGGCGCGACCCTGCCGGTGCTGCCGCCAAGATCGAGGAGCTGATCACGAGGGGCTTTGCCGGCGAGCGGATTGCCGCGGCCGTCGCCAACGATCCTGCAGCCTACGGCGCGTTGCGCGGCTCCGATCGTATCATGGACAAGTTTCTCGCTGTCGGCCGGGAGCGCAAGGAGGCTCTGCAAGCCGTTCCGGACGCGGCAAACCGTGTCCGCTCGTTGGGCACCTCATTTAGCACCGCGCTTGATGCGGAGAGGGGGGCGATTTCCGGAGAGCGCCGGCGCATGAGCGTTGCCATTCCGGGACTGTCGCCGGCCGCCGAAGATGCACTGAGAGAACTCTCAGTGGCGATGAAGAAAAAGAATGGCAAGCTCGACGTCGCTGCTGGCTCCCTCGATCCCGCTATCAGGAGGGAGTTCGCAACGGTCAGCCGCGCCCTAGACGAGCGCTTCGGGCGCAACGCCATCCTGCGCGGAGAGGCGGATGTCATCAATCGCGTGGCGCCTGCTCAGCGCCGTGCGTTCGAAGCGATGCAGGAAGGGCTGAAGATCCTGCAGCAGACGGTCCGGATGCAAGCAAGCCAGGACATCGTAACAGAGCGCCAACGGCGGGTCCTTGATCGCGCCCGCGGCGTCATCCGCTGAAACTTAAGAATCCAAAGGAGATGAATATGGCTGAACAGGAAATTTCTTACGACGCAATCGTCCGTGCTGAGATCGCCGTCGAGATCCTCAACCAGGCGCGCGCGATCGTCACGGCCCGTGTCTATCAACTCGAAGAGACGGACCCCGAGGCGGCTGAAGCACTGCGGCTCCGTCGTCGCGATCTTATCGCCGTTCAGCAAAACGTCACTGTTCTCGACCGCGACACGATCGAGAACCTGATCGCGCTCTGGGGACCGCGCGTGAAGGACGAAGCCCGGTTCTGGGCGGAATTCTGATCATGGTGGAGGATCAGCAAGCCGGTCCGCTTTCGCCGGCGAGGAACGAGAGCATTTTCCGCAACGACATTCTCCCCGATTATCTGCCGGATGGTATGGGTCGGGCAGGGCGACCCCGCCTCATCCTGCTCGGCGGCCAACCGGGCGCCGGCAAAACAGCCGTCCTGATCGCCAGCCACGCAGAACTTGATCGCGCGGGACCGACGATCCGCATCGTCGGCGACGATCTGCGCACCTACCACCCGCAGTACCTCGCGTTTCAGAGACAGGATCCTGAAACCGCGTCGCAATTCACGCAAGCCGACGCCGGGCGCTGGACGGAAAAGCTCTTGTCGGCCGCCGTGGAGCGCCATGTCAATATCGTGTTCGAAACCACGATGCGCACCCCGGAGAACGTCGCGCGCGTCATCGGTATGGCCCGTGCGAGAGGGTATGACGTCGAGGCGCGCGCTGTCGCAGTTAATCCGCGGCTCAGCTGGCAGGGTAGCCACTATCGTTTTGAGGAGATGCTGCATGCGGGCGATGCTGCGCGCATTCCGCCGCAGCATGTTCATGATGCAGCAGTTTCCGGGCTGCGGATCAGCCTTGAGAAGCTTGAGAGTGAACACCTTGTCGACCGTGTCCAGCTTCGGACGAGGGGCGGGACGATTCTTTATGACAATGAGCGAACCGAGAATGGGTGGTTGCAGCCACCTCAGGCGAGGATCGCGCTCGAGCGCGAGCAATTGCGGCCGATGACGCGTGGTGAGCTCCAGCGTTTCTCCGACGACTGGAACCACGTTCTCGCACGCATGGAAGAGCGGCGAGCATCGGACTATCGCATTACCACCGTCAGGGCGCGTGCCGTCGACGATGTGAACCACCTGCTTGCCCAGAGGCGCGAGGCTGATGGCAGCGAGGGCGGCCGACGCGGCCGCTCGGTCTTTCAGGGCCGCGCCGACGCGCTTGGCCTGTTTGTCGAACTCTATGACAATGCCTTGCGCGATGCCGAGCGCCGGCCCATCGGGAATGTCGAGGCCCATGCGCTGGGCCGCCTCGCGCAGAGCTACATGGCTCTGAAACTGGTCGAGGCTGCGCGCGACCTCGGCCTCTTGCCGCCCGAAGGGATGATCGTGGCTACGCGGGCCATGGTCCAGGACAAGCACGCAAGTCAGGAGTTTCCGGCGGCGCATCGTCTGCCTGCGGATCTCGCGGTTGAAACGCCGGACGGGTCCCGCCGCCGGCTGACGGAAAGTTTCGAGGTCGTGCTCAATAGGGTCGCCATCGATCGAGAGATATTCAGCGGAACCGACCGTCTGTCGCGCCTGGCCAATGTCCTAGATTCCTGGCTCGAGAGCGCCGGCATGCGAAAGACGCTCGCCCATGGCGCCAATGCCGTCGCCTACGGCAACATGTCGACCGACGCTGCGATGTCCGAGATTGTCGAGCCGGGCTACGCAGCGGCAGTCGCAGCTACGGGCACCCGTCTCTCGCGGAACATGGCTATCGCTGAACGCATGGCGATTTCCACCATGATCGTGGACCACAGGGGGGAGCCGGTCCGGGCCATGCTGGACGACCTGCGGCTCCGCACTGCCGATCTCCAAAACCGGGCCCGCGCCAAATCGATGATGGATGCTATTCTGACCGAGACGGCGCGGCATGACCGCCTCGACGCCGAAAGACGCCGTGCAGCCGGCGAGCTTGTTCGTGGTATTGCCGACAACGAGCGTAATCTTGGAGCGAACCGCGCGCGGGAACGTGGCACGGCTCGATCCGACGTCCTCGTTCCGGCGCGGGATCTGCCCGATCTGTCCGAGGTCGAGATCACGGATCGGCTGCGCGGGTCCGCCCGCCTTGCGGACAAGCGCGCCGAGATCGACAATCTGTCGAGGCTTGTGTTCGGCAACAGCCAGGCGGTTTCGGCCTTGGTGGAGCGGATCACGGGTGCGCAGAGCGGCGCGGCCGCCGGCGATGACGTGCGCGAACGCCGCGTTGGTGAAATGGCAGGAGAGGGACGGAAATGGCTGAGAGGCTCGAGTCCGGCACGTCAGGCTGCGGAGGCCCATGCTCCGCGGCTCGCGGCGGCGTTGGTCGATTATGGGATGGCAGTCGATTTCGAGCGGCATCAGATCAGCCTACGCCACCGCGAGGAGCAGGCGCGACACAGGGTCGAGGTTCCCAGGCCATCGAAAGAGCTCTCCGCCCTGATGTCGGGGACTGACCAGGAACAGGTCCGGCGCTTGAACGCGGAGCCAACACTTCGTCGCGAGTTCGACACGCTTACTCTGGCGATGACAAAACGTCTTTCGCCAACCGATCGCGCGGATCTGAAAGGGGGAAATGTCGCCAGACTGGGTTCATCCTTCGGGATCACGTCGGAACAAGTTGCGACACTCAAACTTGTTCAGGATCGCGCCAGCGCGCTGCAGGACAGGTCCCTTCGACAGACGCGCAACGTTGTGAACACCCCCCAGCTCGGGATACGGCGTTAATTCGGCCCAGCAACGCTATTGACCGGGCACGCGGCCTGTTAGCATCCGCCCGTGCCCGCTCGCCTGACGAAGATCCCGAACGGCTCGTCGTCCGCTGCATTCCATTCGAAGTGACCGGCCCGATCGGTTGAGGCCCTCGGCAGGGCTACCTGTAACAGGGACCGGATTCCGAAGAATGTTGCGAGATCCTCAGCCTCCACGCGAAGGTGGAGACCGCAAACTTTCGGCTTGATGATCGCTTGCCCGTCGCCGAAGTTGAGAACTCGCTCAGTCCGATTGGTGTCGATCGAAAGAGCGCAATCGTTGAGCGATTCGCACAGCGTCTCAGCGATCCGGTCCGCATCTGGGATCGAAACAAACGTTTCGGAAATGTGTTTAGCCATAGAACCTCCAGGTCACCTGGTCAGGCTGACAACAACGCCGGGGCGAAGGCGGTGCGCGACGGAAACGCTGGTCGGCGATAAAGCGGGTCGCCTACTTGGAGTTTGCCACGCATGGCCGCAAGGATGCGATGCGAGACCTCGAAGGCGCCGCAGCACACCGGAAAACGACCATAGCCATCGGAACGCCCGAGTTCATCGAGTTCGGCGCCGGCTTTTTGATAGACACGCCGCATATGCGGCTCGTAGTTCGAGATCATTGTGTTGATGCCATTGGCAAGCGCCGCCTCGCACAAGGCGAGAAGCAGCAAGCAAAAGGCCCTGTCCCGCCGCATGTCAGGGAAATCCCGATCGATGGTATCCTCGTCGATGCACATCCGCGTGCCTTCCCAGATTCCAGGCGCGATCAGGTTGCACACGTCGGGAAATGTTTCGCGGAAGACGTCATAGAGGAGCGTCGGACCGGTCGTCGGCATGAGCCGAACCGAGCCATAAAGCTGCCTTCGATCTTCATCACACCACAGCAGATAGGCAGGGTGAAGGTCGTCATAGCGATCCCGCTCGCGATGGCCGGATACGGACACGTCCCAGCCGAGCTGGTCTGCGAAGACTCTTTTCCTCAGCCGGAACGACTGATCCAGCAGTTCGGTATGTTTGTGATATTCGTGTGCTTGAATAAGGAGATACATGCTTGCCTCTGCATATTGATCGAGGCCAGCGTGCAACAGGATTCGCGCGCGCGAAATATTCGGGGATTAGCTCCCCGAATCCTGCGTATTGCCATACGGGTTTATTAGGCGGAGCTGAATCGCGAGAGCGGTTGCCGATGTGGTCGATGCAGCACCGAGCTTGTGGCGAGCCGACATCAGGTATCGTTGCGTCGTATGCATCGAGAGGCCGAGGATCTCGGCGATTTCATCGTTCGTTTTTCCAAGCGCTGCCCAATAAAGGCACTCCTTCTCGCGAGGACCGAGCTGCGGGATTGGATCGTGTTCGCCGTGAAGTTCGAACACCGCCTTTCTATGGATCAGAAACGCGAGATCGAGCCACTCGTGGCCATACGTCTGGACCAAGCTGCTCCACTCGCCGGTGGGCTTTCTGGAGTTGAAGGAGAAGAGTGCACGACGCTTCTTGTCGACGATGGGGATCGAATAGCCATTTGCGCCCACACCGTGTTCCTGGGCGTCGAGCAGAAAGTCATGGGCCGCTTGTGCAACCTCGACCTCGCGCCAATCGAACGGCATTTGCCGGATCAAACCTTCACGGACGATCGGATCGACTTTCACATATCCGCGCAGGAGATAGCGAGCGACCCAGGCATCACGATAGGTCGTTCGGACATATGGAGTATCGACCACGTCTGCTACGGTCAGAGCCAGGTGATAGGTGGAAAAGTCAATTCGGTAAGCTGCTTCTACGATGCGCAATGCCTCGTCAACACTCGGGGCATTCTGGGTCTCCAGGATGAGACCCTGAAATTGGTCTCGTATGCGTAAGTTTTCCATTCAATACTCCTGACAAGCGTGCCCGATGATCAAGCGGACAGAGGGTAGAGTTCATCAGCAATAGCATGTTATGGTATAACATATCGCATAACCTAATTTATGGAACTTCGGTGCGATCTTACCGAGATTTTCGTCATGTCATGCACGCGTATGTTCCAGGACTCATCGGGAGCATCGGTCATCGGGATTAAGGTCGCTGACATCCTTCGCGTCTCTGAAGGCTTACTTAACATATTCACTTGTTGATCTGGATCAATCTGGTTAGGCAACTTCCGTGTAATTGCTACTACGTGCCGGAGGGTTACTCAGAACAGAGATCTACGGGAGGAAACTATGGGACAAATATCACTTGCCGCGAAGATAACGCATGTGCCGTCAATGTTCATTTCTGAAATGCCAGGACCGAATTTTGGCTGCAGGCAGCCTGCTATCGACGGCTTGAAGGAAATCGGCCGCCGCTGTGATGCGCTCGGCGTGGACACGATCGTGGTTTTCGACACCCATTGGCTGGTGAATACGGCCTATCACGTCAATGCAAGGGCTAGGTATAAAGGCGTTTACACCAGTAACGAGTTTCCGCATTTCATCCAGGATCTCGAATATGACTATCGTGGTGCGCCGGAGTTGGGTGACGAGATTGCCCAGCTGGTAACCGCGGATGGAATCCGGATGATGTCCCACCACGTCGATACGCTGGAACTGGAATATGGAACGCTCGTTCCGATGCGGTATATCAATGCCGATGGACGATTTGGCGTCCTGTCGATTGCAGCGTGGTGTCCATGGCATGAAATGAACGAGAGCATTCGCATCGGCCAAGCGGTGCGCCGGGCGATCGAGGCCAGTGATGCCAACGTGGCGGTGCTCGCCTCCGGTTCCCTGTCCCACCGCATCCATGACAACAACGCAGCGCCCGCCGGAATTCACACTATATCGGACGAATTTTACAAGCAGGTGGATTTGCGTGTGCTCGACCTCTGGCGCGAAGGACGCAACGAGGAATTCATGCGGATGCTACCGCTTTACTCGAGGCTCTGCCACGGCGAAGGCTTCATGCATGACACAGCCATGCTGTTCGGGGCGCTCGGTGGCGATCAATACGAAGGTAAGGCCGAAATCCTGACAAATTATTTCACGTCGTCAGGCACCGGTCAGATCAACGCAGTCTTTCCGCTCGCCGCCTGATCATTCCTCCAGCAACGGCGAGCCAGTTTCGTTTCGAAACGAAGCCAGTTCGTCCAGCATCTCGACCAAACTTGCCAGACGATCCTGACCGTAGTGTTCTTCGAGCGCTTGGTAGATCTTACTGCTGTCGGGTAGCACCTGACGGATCAGAGTCTTGCCTGCCGGGGCAAGCTTCAGGAGGACACGACGTCCATCCCCTCTGTCCTTATGCCTCGTTATGAGGGCACGCTCTTCTAGCGAACGGATCATCCTGGTGAGGCTGGGAGCCAGTACGAAGGCGCGCTCAGCGACCTCGGATGCATCCAGCGTTCCTGCTTCGTCGAGAACACGAATAACGCGCCATTGCTGCTCGGTCACGTTATGATGCGCCAGCATCGGACGGAAATGACTCATCACCGCCTCACGCGCCCTCAAGAGAGCAATCGGTAGCGACCGACGCGTCGAACGCGGTGCATTTCCCACGTCCGTGTTTTCATCTCGCCACCCGGGCTCCAGCAGTCCATCCGGCATAGTCAAACAAGGCCTCTCCTGTTGTTCGTTAACACGTTCATTGTGCCATTGAGCACAAAATCGCAAGTTAAACCTGTCGTTCAAGCAGCCACCAGCGATGCCGAGGCCCCGGCGCGTTTTTGTCCAAGTACCCTGCGTTTCGCTCCAAGACAGACCGGGCGCTGCCTTCTAGACTTTCCGTATGACCTATATGGGAGGAAACAAGATGCAACAATTCAACCTCGTTATCGGCGGCAAGCCAGTGAAAACCACGGAATACAGGGAAGTGTTGAACCCCTCCACCGGCGATGTCGCAGGTGCCATGCCGGTTGCCTCGGCTGCGGATATGGACCGTGCTATCGCTGCTGCCAAGGCGGCGTTTCCGGGCTGGGCAGCAAAGACATCGGTGGAACGGGCGCAGGCGCTCGCTGAAATCTGTGCCAAAATCGAGGCGCACGCCGAAGAACTGGCGCGCCTGCTGACACTGGAACAGGGCAAGCCGCTGGGAGGCCTCGGCTCACGTTTTGAAATCGGTGGCGCGCTTGCCTGGACCCGCTATACCGCTTCGCTCGATCTGCCAGTCGAAGTGCTACAGGATTCGACCGAGGGACGCGTGGAACTACACCGCAAGCCGATCGGCGTGGTGGCCTCGATCACGCCATGGAACTGGCCGGTGATGATCGCTTGCTGGCACATCATGCCGGCGGTGCGCACCGGCAACACGGTGGTGATCAAGCCATCTCCCCTGACGCCGCTGTCCACGATCCGGCTGGTCGAAATCATCAACGAGGTATTGCCCCCCGGGGTCGTCAACGTCGTGACCGGCGACAACGATCTCGGTGCGATCCTCACCACCCATCCAGATATCGGCAAGGTGGTCTTCACCGGTTCCACGCCGACAGGGCGCAAGATCATGGCCAGCGCCGCCCCGACACTGAAACGGCTGACGCTTGAACTGGGCGGCAATGATGCGGGTATCGTGCTGCCGGACGCCGATCCGCAGTCGATTGCCGAGGGCCTGTTCTGGGGGGCATTCATCAACAATGGCCAGACCTGCGCTGCCCTGAAGCGGCTTTATGTTCATGACAGCATCTACGATCAGGTGTGCGATGCCTTGGTAGCCTATGCCTCCAAGATCAAGGTGGGCGATGGCTTCGCGGAAGATAGCATGCTCGGGCCAATTCAGAACAGGATGCAGTTCGATATCGTCGCGTCCTTCGTCCGTCAGGCCGTGGAGAAAGGTGGCCGCATTCTCATCGGTGGTGCGCCGGCCGAGGAAAAGGGATATTTTTATCCCGTCACCCTCGTCGCCGATATCGACCATGGCGCGGATCTGGTCGACAAGGAACAGTTCGGCCCGGCGCTGCCGATCATCCGCTACACAGATCTGGAGGCGGTCATCGCCAAGGCGAACGACAACCCCGCCGGGCTCGGTGGATCGGTCTGGTCAAGCGACATCGAAAAGGCGAAAGCAATCGCGGGGCGGCTGGAATGCGGCTCCGTCTGGATCAATCGCCATGGCGCCATCCAGCCAAACGCACCCTTCGGCGGCGTCAAGCAGTCCGGAATGGGTGTGGAATTCGGCGCCGAAGGCCTGAAGGAATTGACCACGACACAGACCGTATTCGTCTGATCAGCCCTGTTGTTCCTTGCGCCACGCACCAGGTGGCGCACCGGTTTTCTGGCGGAAGAAGCGGGAGAAATAGGCCGGGTCGTGAAACCCGGTCTCATAGCAGATGTCCTCGACCGAACGGACTGTGAAGAGCAGCAGGCGTTTTGCCTCCAGTAGGCGGCGCTCATCGATATAGGCCTTGATAGAAAGGCCATAGGTGTTGCGGCAGGCTTTTTCCAGCAGGTGGCGGGTGGTGCCGAGCATGCCGACATAGCCTTCTATGGTCAGGTTCTCCCAGAAATGCCGATCGACCACTCCTCGAAAGGTCTGGGCAAGCGAATTCGCATCGGGCACCGGCAGGAAGCCAGCGCTGGAAAGGCTTGCAATGTCGCTGGCGACCACGGCCAGCAGGCCCCCGAGGGCGGCTGGCTCGCCCCGCTGGTAGTCGTCAAACAGGCGATCCATACAACTGCGCAGGCTGGTCCAAAGCCTGTTTTTCGGCTGGCCCCGCACCATGACGGGTTTTCCGAAATCGAGCACGGAGAGCGCCTGTAGCTGCGGGAGAGCGCTGTTCGCAACCGATGCCACAAGCGCATCCGAAGCTTCCGGCTCAACCGTGAACCCATGCACCGTTCCGCTCGGCACAAAACTGACAGCCGGTGCGATAAAATCCAATTTCTTATCTTCGATGAAGTAGGTTCCTTGACCTCTGATCCAGAGCGTTATTTGCGCCATGCGATTATGCTTATGCGCGTCGACGCGCCCATTGTGCACCTGCCGGCGCTCCATAACGGTCTCGACATGCAAAAAACCGAGATCGAGCGGCTTGTCGGGCTCGCCGTAGATGAAAAAGCTGGGAACGGACATTGGCGCGGGTTCACCCGAAAAAGTACAATTGATTTTGCATTCTGTGCATGGATGGTGATGTTTGCAATGCCTATCCATTGATCAACGTCAAGGGAGGCATGACCATGAAAGCTGAAGATTTTCGCACGGACAAAAAACGTCCTTTTACCGGCGCCGAATACCTCGCCTCGTTGCGCGACGGGCGGGAGGTTTACATCAACGGGGAGCGTGTCGACGACGTCACCACGCATCCTTCGATGCGAAATTCGGCGCGCTCGCTCGCCCGGCTCTACGATGCCCTGCACGATCCCGCCAAAAGGGACATACTGACCGCCGCTACCGATACCGGCAATGGCGGTTACACACATAAATTCTTCAGGCATGCCCGCTCCGTCGACGATCTGGTCGGCCAGCAGGCCGCCATGACTGAGTGGGCGCGGATGTCCTATGGCTGGATGGGCCGGGAGTGGACAAAACATGGGGGTCATGCGGCGCGTTTTCTGTTTGCGACGGTCAGCCGACCATCGAGAACTGCGGCCCTTGTGACGGCTACTCGGTGAGCCCCTTTGGGCGACCACCGCATCCTTCTGCGCTTTCCCAT
>Ga0209643_1000489_pt1 | contig 70580 bp, 63 predicted proteins | sample AutmiccBRH37_all_FD_187383 | JGI IMG/M metagenome (GOLD analysis project Ga0209643, IMG submission 187383) | Deep subsurface microbial communities from Mt. Terri, Switzerland - Autotrophic microbial communities BRH/37_all (SPAdes) (version 2) | ecosystem: Environmental > Aquatic > Deep... | reverse complement strand
GGGCGAGCCGCCACTCGCCTTCGGCATCGCCCTGCACGTCGGCGAGGTCATGTACGGCAACATCGGCTCGCCGTCGCGCCTGGACTTTACCGTCATCGGGCCGGCCGTGAACCTGGTCGCCCGGCTGGAGGACGTGAACAAGGCGCTCGGGCTGCCGCTGATCGTCTCGGGAGCGTTCGCCGAGAAGGCGGCGAGGCCGCTCTTCTCGCTCGGCCATTTCCGCCTGCGCGGCATGTCGCGCGAGCAGGAGGCCTTCACCCTGCCCGCGCTCGCCCCCGAACTGGTGTCAGCGGCCGATGCCCGACATCATGCCGCCGTCGACGGGGATGGTCTGGCCCGTGATCCAGTTGCCGGCCCGTGAGGCCAGCATGAGCACGATGCCGGAGACGTCCTCCGGCTCACCGATCCGGCCCATCGGGTAGGTCCGGATGGCCGTCGCGTAGCGCTCCTTGTCCTCCCAGAGGGCGCGGGCGAAGTCCGTCTTCACGATCGCCGGCGCCACGCAGTTCGAGCGGATGTTGTAGGGCGCCAGTTCGGCCGTCAGGCTGCGCACCAGCTGGATGTCCGCCGCCTTGGAGATGCCGTAGGAGCCGAGCTTGGCGTCGCCGCGCAGGCCGCCGACCGACGAGACGATGATGATCGTGCCGTCCCGCCGCTCCTTCATCTGCGGCGCCACCATGCCGACCAGCCGGATGTTGGCCTTCACGTTGACGTCGATGACCTTGTCGAAGGCCTCGTCGGGGATCTCGAGCAGCGAGCCGAAATAGGGGTTCACCGCGGCGTTGCAGACCAGGCTGTCGATCCGGCCCCATTTCGCCATGGTGCTCTCGATCAGCGCCTTGCGGTCGCCGTCGCGGCCGACGTTGCAGGGGATGGCGACGGCCTCTCCCGGGCCGCGCGCCCACGTCTCGTTGATCTCGGCGGCGACCGCGTCGCAGGCGTCGGCCTTGCGGCTAGAGACAACCACCTTGGCGCCGTGCGCCGCCATCTGCTCGGCGATCGACTTGCCGATGCCCTTGGTCGAGCCGGTGATCACGGCGACCTTGCCGGAGAGGTCGAACATCTCGGGGATCATTGCGCCTGTCCTCCGGTCTCAGATTTCGCTGGTGGCGGCGGACAGCATGCCGCCGTCCACGACGATGGTCTGGCCGGTGACCCAGCCGCCGGCACGCGAGGCGAGCGCGGCGCAGATGCCCGCGATGTCCTCCGGTTCGCCGATGCGCTTCAGCGGGTAGGTGCTCTCGATCGCGGCGGCGCGCTTCGGGTCGCTCCACAGCGCCTTCGCCATGTCGGTCCTCACCAGCGACGGCGCGATGCAGTTGGCGCGGATGTTGTGGCGGCCCCATTCGACCGTGATGTTGCGCACCAGCGCCATGTCGGCCGCCTTCGACATGCCGTAGACGCCGAGCGTCGCCGTGCCGCGCAGGCCGCCGGTGGAGGCGATGATCAGGATGACGCCGTCGTTCCGCTCGATCATGCCGGGCACCACGGCGTTCACCAGCCAGACGTTGCTCTTCACGTTGGCGTTCATCGTCTTGTCGAACGCCTCCTCGGGGATGTCGCGCATCGAGCCGAGGAACGGATTGACCGCGGCGTTGCAGACGAGAATGTCGACCTTGCCCCATTCCTGGACGGTCCGCGCGATCAGCGCCTCGCACTGGTCCTTGTGCGAGATGTTGCAGGGCACCGCGATGGCCGCGCCGCCGTGCTTCGCCCAGTTCGCGTTGATGTCGGCGGCGACGGCGTCGCAGACGTCGGCCTTGCGGCTGGAAACCACCACCCTGGCGCCCAGGGCGGCCATCTGCTCGGCGATCGACTTGCCGATGCCCTTGGTCGAGCCGGTGATGACGGCGACCTTGCCGGACAGGTCGAACATCGGGGGTATCTCGCTCATCCGCTCCCTCGCGTGCCTCGTGATTCGCGCGGCATGTTAGGAGGTCGCGGCGCATGGCGCGAGAGCCGGCCAAACGGGCGCCATGGCCAGATGGACGCCGTGGGCCGAGGGTCAGCGGCGCAGGCGCCGGTCCAGCCGGTCGTCTTCCAGGCCCTCGGGCTCCTGGTGGATCAGCACCTCGGAATTGGGGAACGCCGCCATGACCTCGGCCTCGACGGCGTCGGTGATGTCGTGCGCCTCCTCCAGGGTGAGGTGACGGTCGAGCTCCAGGTGGAACTCGATGAAGTAGCGGTCGCCGGCGTTGCGGGTCCGCATGTCGTGGACGCCGCGGGTCTCGGGATGCGTCATGACGATTTCGCGGATCCGGCTGCGCTTGTCCGCCGGCAGTTCGCGGTCCATCAGCATGTCGAGCGAGTGCTGGGCGATTCGGCCGGCCGAGACGAGCAGGAACAGCGCGATCCCGATGGCGAACAGCGGGTCGAAGACGGTCTGCCCCGTCCATTCCGCGAGCAGGATGGCGGCGATGACCGCCAGATTCATCGCCAGGTCGCCGCTGTAGTGCAGGCTGTCGGCGGTGATCGCGACTGACCCGGTCTTGGCGATCACCCGGCGCTGGTAGGCGACCAGGACCAGCGTCAGGACGATGGAGACCCCCATCACGGCGATGCCGATCCAGCTCTGGCGCAGCGGCTCGGGGTTCACGATGCGGCTGATCGCCTGGTAGGTCAGCAGCACGGCCGAGCCCGCGATGAACAGCGCCTGCGCCGTCGCCGCGAGGGGTTCACCCTTGCCGTGGCCGTAGCGGTGCGTCGCATCCGGCGGCTGCAGGGCGTAGCGCACGCCGACCAGCGTGACGATCGAGGCGAAGGCGTCGACGCTGGAGTCGATCAGCGACGACAGTAGGGCCACCGACCCGGTCGTCGCATAGGCGCCCAGCTTGGCGACGATCAGGACCAGGGCCACCGCGACGCTCGCGAGGGTCGCGCGCCGGCGCAGCGCGTCGTTGGGATCGGCGGTTTCTGCGGTCCCGGGAGCCATGGCCATTTCCGTGTCTGGAACGGCGCCCGTTCATAGACGCATGCGTGCCGCGTGCAAACCCGCGACGTCCGCCCGTTCGGTCAGTCGAACCGCACGGCCGTGGTGTTGGCGCCGCACAGCAGCACCCCGACGCGCTCCGTCGGGCCGGGGCGGTAGCGTGCCGAGAGCAGGGCGGCGAAGGCGGCGGCACCGCCCGGTTCGGCCACCAGCCGGACCGCATCCCACAGGGCGCGCTGCGCCGCACGGATCTCGTCGTCGGTGACGAGGAGCGCGTCGGCGACATGCGCCTGCGCGATCGGGAACATCAGGTCGCCGATCCGCTTCGGCGCCAGCGAATCGGCGGCGATCCCGCCGGCGGGCGCCTCGACCGGCCGGCCGGCGTCGAGTGCGCGGCGGAGCGTCGGCGCCTCCTCCGGCTCGACGGCGACGATCCTGATCCGGCCGCCGAACCAGGCGGCGATGCCGCCGATCAGCCCGCCGCCGCCGACGGCGACCAGCAGCGTGTCGAGGTCGGGAGCGTCCACCTCGATCTCCAGCCCGACCGTGCCCTGGCCGAGCAGCGTTTCCGTCTGGTCGTAGGCGTGGACGGCGAGCGCGCCGCTCTCGCGCACGAAGTCCTCGCAGGCGGCGAGGGCGTCGGCATAGCGCTCGCCCGCCACCACCAGGTCGGCGCCGTAGTTGCGGATCCGGTCGAGCTTGGCCGGGGAGGTGACGCTCGGCACGAAGATGCGGGCCGGAACGCCGACCGCGCGCGCCGCATAGGCGACCGCGGCGCCGTGATTTCCGCCGGAGGCGGCGGTCACCCCGGCGGCGGGCGCCTTGCGTCCGAGGAGATTGGCGAAGGCGCCGCGCACCTTGAACGAGCCCGTGTGCTGCAACAATTCGAGCTTCATCACGATTGGCCGCGCAGGCAGGCCGAAGTCCGCCATGTCGACGGTCATGACGGGCGTATGGCGCACATGCGGCCGGATCAGCCGCTCGGTGGCGGCGATCGCATCGCGGGTGATCGTCCGGTGGTCGGCCATGGCTGCGATCCGGCAGGGGAGGGGGCAAGGCGCACGATGCCGCAGCCGCGGCAGGAATGCGAGTGCCGCGCCGCCATGCCGCTGGCGGGCCGACGCGACGGTTGATCCCCGCAGAGGGCGCCGCCACAATGGCCGCCTGGGGCCATCGCGCCTCGAACGTATGCCGGCGGCGGCGCCGCCGCCGTCGGGGGAAGCAGTCGGTCAGCATGAGCCGCAGGCAGCGTCGGACCTTGCCGGGGACATCACCCCGTCGACGCGCTGCGTCGTGGCGCCTGCGGGTCGGCTTCCTGCTGGGCGTCGCCCTGTTGCTGGTCGCGACCACTCTGGTCGTCCCGCTGCGCGCCCAGGATCGCTCCGTCCCGTCGCTGCCATCGCTGCCCAGCGAACTCGTGCCCCTGCTGGAACGGCAGGACGAGCAGCGTGGCTTCGACCGCGACACGGACCGCGACGACCGCCGGGACACCCAGGTCATCCGCCCGTCGACGGGACCGCAGGAACCGGTCGAGCTGTCGTCGCTGGAACGCAGTTTCTCCGAACGTGCCGGCAGCCCCCTTCGGCTGATCGGCCAGCGCGCCTTCGGCAGCGGCCGCAGCGTCACGCTGCGCCAGACCGGCGCCGCGCCGGACGGCTACGTCCTGGGCACCGGCGACGAACTGGTGATCGTGCTGCGCGGACAGGTGAGCCGCACGGTGCGCACGCGCGTCGGCCGCGACGGCTCGGTCGTGGTCGCCGACCTGCCGCCGATCCCGGCGGCCGGCGTCCGCCTCGGCACCTTCCGCGAGACGCTGCAGGCGCAGATCGAATCGACCTATTCGGCCACCGAAGCCTTCGTGAACCTGGGCGCGGTTCGCCAGATCTCGGTGCTGGTGAACGGCGAGGTCGGCAATCCCGGCGCCGTTGACCTCAATAGCCTCGCCAGCGTTGTCGACGCGATCCACATCGCCGGCGGCATCCGGTCGACTGGCTCGCTGCGCAACATCCAGGTGCTGCGCGGCGGCGACGTGGTGGGCTTCGACCTCTACGACCTCGTCCTGGGCCGGCTCGGCGCGCAGCGCGACTACGGCATCGCCGACGGCGACCGCATCTTCGTGCCCGTGATCGGCGCCACCGTGGCGGTCGCGGGCGAGGTGAAGCGGCCCGGCATCTTCGAGCTTTCGGCCGGCGCGGGCGGTGCGGCGGCGTCGGAGATGCTGGAACTGGCCGGCGGCACCACCGGGCGCGGACCGTTCAGCTATCAGGTGATGCGCCGGCTCGGCGACGGGCGCGAGGATCTGGTCGAGATTCGCTCGCCGGCCGACCAGCCGCTGCGCGACGGCGACATCCTGCTGGTCCAGCCGGTCGCCAGCGCCCCCGTCGGTCGCGTCGAGCTCGCCGGCCATGTGCGCACGCCGCGCACCTATCCGCTCTCGTCGGCGCGCTCGGTCAGGCAGCTCCTGCGGGGCCCGGGCGCACTCCTGCCGGATCCGTACCTGCCGTTCGCCGTGGTGCAGAGCGGCTCGCCGAGTGCCGCCCGGCAGTTCCGCGCATTCGACCTCGGCGCGGTCCTCGGCGGCGGCACCGACGTCCGCCTCGGCGACGACGACAAGGTCTACGTCCTGGGCTTCGACCATCTCGCCTTCCTCGGCTCGGAAGGGGTGGGCGAGGCGCTGCGGGGCGAGGTGGCGCGCGACCTGCGCACCTGCGCCGGGATCCAGTCGCTGGCCCGCTGGATCCGCAGCAATCCGCGCAGCGAACTCGCGGCCGGACGCTTCAACCGCGCCGCCAGGGATCTCGCGGGCGGGCCGGAGCGCTGTCCCGAACTGTTCGCCGACGTGCCCGAACTGCTCGTCTTCATCATGCAGAACGCCGTGCTGGTGCGCGGCAACGTCCTGCGCCCGGGCATCTATCCGGTGGCCGAACCCGGCCGGGCCGAAGCGGCGCTGGCCGCGGCCGGCGCCCGCGGCGGCAGCGGCGTCGACCTCGTCGGTGCCGCGGGCGGCGCGCGCCAGGGCGGCGTGGTGGTGGTCGACGAGCCGTCGGTCTCGCTGCACGGTCATGTCCGCTTTCCGGGCACGCGCAGCCTCAAGTCGACGCCGACGCTGCGCGACCTGATCGGCGACCTCTCGGTCTATCGCGACGAGCCCTACCTGCTCTTCGGCGTCATCTCGCGCGTCGATCCGCGGACGCTGACCCGGCGCCTGCTGCTGTTCAATCCGGCCGACGTGATGGCCGGCCGCACCGACGAGCCGCTGGCCGACCGCGACGAGGTCCAGGTCTTCGGCTACAGCGAGGTGCGCCGCACCCTGGCCGAGCAGGACGACGCGCCCCGCGACCGGAACGCGCGCGATCGGGCGCGCGGCCGTGAACTGGCGGGCGATGACGGTGACCGCGATCGCGGACGCATCGGCCGGGAAACGCAGGCCAGCGGGCGGGCAGGGGATCGGGACTATCCCCGCGCCGACGACCGGCGCCTCCCGGACCGGGACCGTGCGACGGATCGGCGGGACGATGCTGACCGTCTCGCCCGCGGCGGAGCATGGCAGAACGGAGACGCGTTCACCGGCACGGACGCAGCGACGCGTCGCCGGCCGTCATCGGACGTGCCGCGTGACGGGCTGCTCGCCGAACTCGGGCTGCGCCGGCTGATGCTGGACAATGCGGTGGCCGTGGTCGGCGGTGTCAATGTGCCCGGCGACTATCCGGTCGCGGGTTCTGTCACCCTGGAGGACGTGATCCGGGCGGCCGGCGGCCTGACGCGGCAGGCGGACGCCAGCGCGGTCGAACTCACCTGGTTCACCGCCTCGGCCGGCGAGTCGCGCCAGACGCCGCAGCGCACGACCGTTGACCTCAACCGGACGTCTCCGGCGACCGTCCGCGCCCCGGTCGGCTCCATCGTGCGGGTCAACCCGGCCGTTTCGGGCCGAGAGGATGGCTTCATCCTGGTCGAGGGCCAGGTGCAGCGGCCGGGCCGCTACGACCTGATCGTCGGCGAGCGGCTGTCCTCGGTCATCAGCCGGGCCGGCGGCCTGCGCGCCAACGCCTATCCCTATGGGGCGGTGTTCACGCGCGCCAGCGTGCAGCAGGCCGAGTTCGACGCCCGCCAGCGTGCCTTGGCGGAGCTGAATCGCGCGCTCGTGCGCGAGAGCACCGCCGACGACGAGAACCGTCTGCGTCCCGAGGGCCTCGGCGTTCTGCGCGACCTGGTCGCACAGATCGAGTCGAGCGAGCCGATCGGCCGCATGGTGATCGAGGCCGACCCCAACATCCTGCTCGCCAAGCCTGAACTCGACATCACCGTCGAGCCGGGTGACCGCCTGTTCATCCCGCGGCGGCCCTGGTCGGTCTTCGTGTCGGGCGAGGTGTTCAATCCCGGCGCGCAGCAGTTCGGCGAGGCGCTCACGGCGCGCAACTACCTCCAGGCGGCGGGCGGCATCACCGCCGACGCCGACCGCAGCCGCATGTTCATCGTGGCGCCGGACGGGTCTGCGGCGCAGTTCTCCGCGTCCTCGTGGCGCGGCCGCGCGCCCGTGCTGGCGCCCGGCTCGGCGATCATCGTGCCGCGCGACCTGCGGCCGTTCGATCCGATGCGCTTCTCGCTCAACCTGACGCAGATCCTCAGCAGCCTCGCGATCAGCGCCGGTGCGCTCGCGGTGATCAGCAACAACTGACGCACACTCAATGTCATTGCCGGGCTTGACCCGGCAACCCAGGCTCGGCGCCCGAGCCTCGGCCCTGGATGCCCGGGTCTTCGCCCGGACATGACATTGGGAGATGCGGCGCGCCGTTGCGGCGTCCGCGCCCTTCGGCCACGATGCGCGTCCCTCAGAGCCGGAGCACGCCATGGCCGCACCCATACCCTTCGACAAGGATTTCGACGTCGAGCCCGGCCGCTGCTACGAGCTTAGCCCGCTCCTGCGCCGGGTGACGTCGCCCAACCCCAGCCTCTTCACCTTCAAGGGCACGAACACCTACATCGTCGGCCGCGGCAACGTGGCGGTGGTCGATCCAGGCCCGGACCTGCCGGAGCAGACCGCGGCGATCCTGCGCGCCGTCGAAGGCGAGACGGTGACGCACATCGTCGTCACCCACACCCACAACGACCATTCGCCGGGCGTCCCGGCGCTGGTGGCAGCGACCGGGGCGAAGACCTACGGCTTCGGGCCGCACGGCACCGGCGTGCGGCGGCAGTGGCCGTTCGCCTCGCCCGAGGGCGGCGACATGTCGTTCAGGCCGGACGTGACGGTGCCCGACGGCGGCACGATCGCCGGCGACGGCTGGACGCTGGAGGCGCTGCACACGCCGGGGCACATCTCGAACCACCTCTGCTTCACGCTGAAGGAAGAGAACGTCCTGCTGTCCGGCGACCATGTGATGGCCTGGTCGACCTCGGTGGTCTCGCCGCCCGACGGCGACATGGCCGACTACATGGCGAGCCTGGACAGGCTGCTGGGCCGGCCGGAGACGACCTACTGGCCGGGACACGGTCCGGCGGTGCGCGATCCGCAGCCCTTCGTGCGCGCCTTCATCGCCCATCGCAACGAGCGCGAGGTCCAGATCGCCGCATGCCTGTCCGACGGGCCCAAGACCATCCCGGAGATGGTCCGCGTCATGTATGCCGACGTGCCGGAGACGCTGCACCGTGCCGCCGCCCGCTCGGTCCTGGCGCACGTCCTCCGCATGGTCGACGACGGCCGGCTGGCGGTGGTCGATGGCGAGCCGGGGCCGGATGCCGTCTACCGGAACGCCTGAGTCTACCGAAACCCTGGAGAGCGTGTAAAAGAGAGGCATTTCCGGCGGTTCCGTGGGCGGGATCGCGCCATCTGTCGAGGCCGAGAGACATGCCGAAGTTCAAGACGATCGACGATCTCGATCCGCGCGGGAAGACGGTCCTGCTCCGCGCCGACCTGAACGTCCCGATGGAGGACGGCAAGGTCGGCGACATGACCCGCATCGAGCGCACCGTGCCGACCGTACGCGAACTGGTGGGCAAGGGCGCCAAGGTGGTGGTCCTCTCGCATTTCGGCCGGCCGAAGGGCAAGCGCGAGCCGAGCATGTCGCTGAAGCCGGTGGCCGACGCCCTGGCCGCGGTGCTCGGCACGCCCGTCGCGTTCGGCGACGACTGTGTCGGCCCCGACGCCGAGAAGACCGTCGGCGGCCTCTCCGAGGGCGGCGTCGCGCTGCTGGAGAACCTCCGCTACCACGCCGAGGAGGAGAAGAACGACCGGGCCTTCGCCGAGAAGCTGGCGGCGCTCGGCGACGTCTTCGTCAACGACGCCTTCTCCGCCGCGCATCGGGCCCATGCCTCGACCGAAGCGCTGGCGCAGCTCCTTCCGGCCTATGCCGGCCGCCTGATGCAGGAGGAACTGGAGGCGCTCGGCCGGGCGCTGGAACATCCCGAGCGGCCCGTGATGGCGATCGTCGGCGGCGCCAAGGTCTCGACCAAGATCGACCTGCTGCAGAACCTCCTCGCGAAGGTGGACCTGCTGGTCATCGGCGGCGGCATGGCGAACACCTTCCTGCACGCGATGGGCACCGACATCGGCAAGAGCCTGTGCGAGAAGGATTTGGCGGACACGGCGCGCGGCATCATCGACGCCGCCAAGGCACGCGGCTGCGAGATCGTCCTGCCGGTCGACGCTGCCGTCGCGGCCGAGTTCAAGGCGGGCGCCGCCTCCACCATCGTGCCGATCGGCGAGGTCCCGGCGGACCGAATGATCCTGGACGTCGGCCCGGCCAGCATCGAGGACCTGAAGAAGCGCCTCGCCGGCGTGCGCACCCTGGTGTGGAACGGCCCGCTCGGCGCCTTCGAGATCGAGCCGTTCGACAAGGGCACCAACGCCGTCGCCCAGGCGGCCGCCGACCTGACGGCGGCGGGCAAGCTGGTCACGGTGGCCGGGGGCGGCGACACGGTCGCGGCCCTCGCGCGTGCCGGCGTCGAGGAGCGCTTCACCTATGTCTCGACGGCGGGCGGCGCTTTCCTCGAGTGGCTCGAGGGCAAGACCCTGCCCGGCGTCGCGGCCCTCGAAAAGGCCGCCTGAGGCGCCGGATGCGCGGGCTGCAAGCCCGCGGCACGGCTTGTGCTAGGCTCCTGCATGGCGAGGCGGGAGACAGTGCATGGGCCCGAAGACGATCCTCGTTCCGTTCATCAGCGAGGCGGCCTCGCACGCCGCTCTCGATCTCGCCTGCGCCGCCGCGGGCATGTTCGACAGCCACCTCGACGTCCTCTACCTGAAGCCCGACGCCCGCACGATGATCCCCTATGTCGGGGAGGGGATGTCGGGCGCCCTGGTCGAGGACGTGCTGGTGACCGCCGAGCGCGACGCGGTCGACCGGTCCATCGGCGCGCGCGCCCTCTTCGGCGCCCAGCTCGCCCGCCACGGCCTCTACGAGGCGGAGATGCCGAACGGGCCCGGGCCGAGCGCCTCCTGGCGCGAGGTGACCGGTCGCGAGGACGAGATCGTCGCGATCGCTGGCCGGACCGCCGACCTGATCGCCGTGAGCCGGCCGGTGGATGCATCCGACGGCCCGCCGTCGACGCTGTTCGAGACGGCGCTGTTCGAGACCGGTCAGGCGGTCCTGGTGGCACCGCCCGTACCCGTCACCGCGTTCGGCAGGCGAATCCTGATCGCCTGGAACGGCAGCCCCGAAGCCGCGGGTGCGGTGAGTGCCGCGATGCCGTTCCTCCACCGCGCCGACGATGTCGCGATTCTCGCCGTCTCGGGCTGGAGCGAGGGCATCCTGTCGATTGAAGCGCTGGCCCGGAGGCTGTTGTGGCGCGGGATCGGCGCGGATGTCGAGACGATGCGCGAATTCACCGGGTCGATCGGTGAGAACGTGATGGCTGCCGCTGCACGCCGCGGCGCCGACATGATCGTCATGGGCGCCTACACCCACGGGCGGCTGCGGCAGATGATTCTCGGCGGAGTGACGCGGCACGTGCTCGAGACGGCGTCCATCCCCCTGCTGATGTCGCACTGAGACGCAGTCGATCCTCGGGCACCCTCCGCGGCCTCGCGCGTTCCTTTCGCAACGGAACGGTGAGGCTGATGGTTGACCTGCCCGAAGGCTGGGCCTTGAGCGAGATGGCGCTGCGGCTCGGCGTCGCCGCGGTGTTGGGATGCGTCCTGGGCCTGGACCGCGAGGTGCGCGGGAAGTCCGCGGGCATGCGCACGCACATGCTGATCGCACTCGGCGCCGCCACGACGGCCGTGGTCACGATGGAAATCTACGATGCCCTTCACGTCGATTTTCCCGATACCCGGGCCGACCCGCTGCGCATGATCGAAGGCGTGATGACGGGGGTGGGCTTCCTCGGTGCCGGGGCGATCATCCGCTCGGGCGGTTCCGTGCATGGGATGACCAGCGCCGCCAACATCTGGATCTGCGGTGCGATCGGTCTCGCCTGCGGTGCCGGCTTCTATCAGCTGGCTTTGGTCGCTTTCGGCTTCGCGGTGCTCGTCCTGACCGGCCTGTGGTTCGTCGAGAAGCTGCTGCACCGCTCGATCGAGTGAAGCGAAGGGGTGTTCAGCGGCCCGTGTCGACCCGGCTGCTCCAGCACTGGGCGCAGGCGGCGCCCATGATCAGCGCGTACAGCGCGGCGACCGCGGGATTCTGGATGCTGTAGTCCACCATCGCATGCAGGCCGACCAGCGTGCTCGCCGCGAGGCCGACCGCCGGAAATGCCAGCCCGCGGCGCCGTCGGATCAGGCCCAGGACGCAGAGCGCCGGCAGCGATGCGACGGCGAGAATCAGTGCGAGGCCGGCCGGCAGGCCGAGTTCCATCACCGTCTCGAGATAGGTGTCGTGGGCCTCGGTGAAGGGTGCGGCGACCGCTTGGCTGCGATAGAGGCGGAAGCCTTGAGCGAAGGTGCCGAGGCCCGTGCCGAGCCAGGGCGAATCGGCGATCGCGTCGGCCGTCCGCCGATAGATCTCCATGCGCGTTTCGGCATGATCGCCGACCTGGAGCAACCGGTCGCCGGTCCCTGTCCCGTCCCCGGCGAGGAAGGCCACGCCGAGGAGTGCCGCGCCGGCGGCGACGGCCGCCAGCGTGCGCCGCAGCGAGAGAGCCCCGGACAGGCCAAGCGCCAGGAGCAGCACGATGGACCCGGCGAGGGTGCAGGCGAGCACGGCGCGCGAATGGGTCAGCAGGATCGCCGTCCCGACGACGAACATTGCGCCGAGCAGTAGGGCGCCGCGCCCGGCCATGAACTCGGCCATGAGCCTGCGTCGCTCGATCGTGGCGGACACGCCGCGCGCCGTCCGGCCGAGCCCGTCGCACAACAGGCCGACGAGGCACAGGAAACCCAGCCCGGCGAAAGCGCCGAAGGTGTTGCGGTTGACGAAGGTCGCAGTCAGGTCGCCGTGATAGGACGTCTTCGCCATCCACAGGATGCGCTCGGCACCGGAGAGGTGGGCGGCGATCCCATAGGCCGCGTAGAGCGTGACCATGACGGCGACGGCCGCCAGAACCAGCCGCGCCCGGCGCCTGTCCCGGCACAGGTTGACGGCCAGGTAGAAGACGGCCGCATAGCCGCACAGCCTGAGGATCGCGTCGCTTGTGTCGGTGGGGGCCAGCGAGACTGCCCCGATGCCGGTCGTTCCGAGCGTCTCGGCGGCCATGGGCCACAGCGGATGATGCCACGCCGCCGGACTCCAGCCGCTGGCCTGAAGAGACGCCCAGGCAAGCGCCGCGGTGAAGAGGCTCGCGGGAACGGCGAGGCGGCGCAGGGCGACCGTCGGCGGGTGCCCGAGCGCGACGTGCGCCGCCCACGTGGCGAGCGCGATGCCGGCGAGAAGCGCCTGGGTCGACCAGACCCAGGCATCGACGGCGCCGAGTGCCGCGGGTGCCGCGAGAACCGAGAACAGGAGGAGGTAGAGGATCGGATCCGAGAGGGCCGATCGGGAACCGGCGGAGCGAACGAGGTCAGTAGGCATCGCGGGCCGTCAGAACCGCCCAGACCGTTTCGTAGAGAATGTAGAGGTCGAACGCGACGGACCAATTGCGGATGTAATAGACGTCCATCTCGACCCGCTCGGCGAAGGTCGTCCGGTTGCGGCCGGAGACCTGCCAGAAGCCGGTGATGCCCGGCTTCACCTTCAGCACGATCTCCTCCTGGCCGCCCATGTCGGGGATCTCCCCCGGCAAGTAGCAGCGCGGGCCGACCAGGCTCATCTCGCCGCGCACGACGTTCAGCAGTTGCGGCAGCTCGTCCAGGCTGTAGCGGCGCAGAAGGCGGCCGATCATGGTGACCCGCGGGTCGTCCCTCAGCTTGCGGTAGGTCTCGTATTCCACCTGCGAGGCCGGATGCGCGGCGAGGAAGGCCGCCAGCTGCGCCTCGGCGTCCGGCACCATCGTTCGGAACTTGTAGGCGCCGAAGCGCTTGCCGTCCCGCCCGACGCGTTGCTGCACGAAGAGTGCGGGGCCGGCCGAGGTGAGGCGGACCAGCGCGGCGATCGTCAGAAGCAGCGGCGCCAGCAGCACCAGCAGGGGGACCGCCAGCGCGAAGTCGATGACGCGCTTGATCGCGATCTTGCGCGTGTCGAGCAGATTGTCCGAATGCGACAGTGCCAGGGTGCCCTGCAGGTCCATCGCCTGGACCCACAGCGAGCGCCGTCCGTTGAGATTCGGAATGAGATAGATCCGCGGTGCGGCGACGCGGTCGACGGCACGTTCCCAGCCGTCGGGTCCGACCTGCGGCATATACACGAAGACATGTTCGATGCCGCCGCGGCCGCCGCGCGGCAGCAGGCTCGGCCGCTTCAGCGGAACCGAGCAGGTGCGGCCGCTGTCGGCGTCGAGTAGCCCCACGACCGGCACGAAGCCCAGTTCATGGCGCCGGCGGAGCAGGTGGACGACCTCGTCCACCGCTTCCGGGCTGGTCGCGTAGACGGCGGCGGGAACGCCCCAGCGTCCGCTGGCCTGCAGCAGCCGGCGCAGCAGGTCGTTGAGGAACGGCGTCAGCATCAGCGCGAGGGCGCAGGCGCCCACGGTGACGACGCGGGACCAGAGGCCGTGCTGGAGCAGATAGTCCCAGGCGGCGACCACGGCGAAGACAAGGACGACGCCGAGCAGACGCCGGCGGAAACGTTCCGGAGCGCTCAGGCCGTAGCCCGGATAGAGCCCGAGCGAGCCGTTGACGGCCAGGACGGCGAGGCCCGCGACCGCGAGCAGCTGCAGGTCGACCTGGAGGTCCTTCTCGAAGTAATCGGCGAAGTGCCAGCGGATGAACAGTCCGGCCGCGGTGGCGGCGACCACGGCAACGACATCCAGCAGCGCCATCAGCGCGCCGACGAGGCGTGGCGGCATCAGGCGCGCCTGCACCGCGGACGGTGAATCGCCCGGCGCCGGCGTTGCGAGCGCCGCGCCCTCGGTATCCGTCTCCGCGGTATTCATGTCGCGAATGCCGTCCCCCCGCCCCGTGGTCCCGTACCGTGGTCTTCGTCCTGGTGCGCGCGGAATGTATCAGTGAGGCAATCCCGGTTGAAGGGCCGCCACGGCATTAGTCCCTCTGCGCAGAGAAACAATCTGCACGTAAACGTTGCGGTTCCTGCGCCGCAAAAGTTTTGCGGCGGGGCTCCGGAGGTTTGAGCGCCGTGTGGCGAGACCGACCCACCAGCCGCTTCCCTTCGGTCTCGGAGCCGCGGGAACCCCTTGATTTCCGTGGACCGGTGCGGCGCTCCGCATCTGCTGCCCTGGATCACTGACATGTGCGGGCGTGCCGAACGCTTCGGTCGATCGTCCGTGACGGCCGAGCGGGAGGGCTGACGCCGACCTCTCCGCTTTGGTACAGATGCACGTTGTGACGGCCGTCACACCTTCGCGCGATCGGGGTGGGGGACGGCGCCGGGCGGCGGGGGCGGCAGTGAACGGCAGACGAGAACGATGCGCCCGCGTCCGGGCGGCACCGGGCGCCGCATGCGCTTGAGCGGCGTCCTTCTGTCCTTCGTGTCGCACGGCGCCCGCTTTCTCGCGAACGCCGTGCTGCTGATGGTGCTGGCACGCCTGTGGGGCCCGGAGCAGTTCGGCGGGTTCGCCTATGCGACCGCGGTCGCGGCACTGCTCGGGCTCGTCGGCAGCTGGGGCTTGTCGCAGAAGACAATGCGGGATGCCGCCGTCGACCCGGCGAGGGCGGGTGCCCAGGTGCGCAGCGGCGTTGTCGCCCAGTGCCTGCTCGTGCCGCCTCTGCTCGTGGCGGTTCTCGCGATCGGCAGCTTCGGAATCGGGCCCCCTCCCGATCTGCTGCTGCCGCTGTTCGGCGCTTTCGTCGCGCTGAACCTCGCCGAAACGGCGGCGGCCGCCTGCCGCGGCATCGGCCGCTTCGACGCCGAGGCGCGCGCGTCGGCCTTCGGCAACGGCGTGTTCTTCGTCGCCGGCGTCGCCGCGGCCTTGATCCTTCCTGGGCAGGAGGCGGTGGCCCTGGCGCTGTTCGCCGGGCGGCTCGCGCATGCGGCGGGAGCTTTTCTCATGCTTCGGGCGGTGACTACGGCGCCCGGCAGCGCGGGGGCAGGCGCCCTGGAGACCCTGCGCGCCGGCGCTGTCTTCGCCGGCGAGTCGGTCGCGACCGGCGCCTTCCTGCAGGTCGACACGGTGGTGGTGAAGCTGGTGCTGGGCGAGGCGGCGGCGGGCGCTTATCAGGCGGGGGTACGCTTCGTGGTCGTCGCGCTCGTCGCGGCCCAGGCTGTGGCCGGCGTCTTCGTGCCGTCGCTGGTCGCCCGCCTCGGCGACCGGCCGGCCTTCGCGCTGCAGGCCCGGCGCGTCTTCGCGGTCTTCGCGGGGCTCGGCTGCGCCTTCCTCGTGGCGTTCGCCGCATGGGGTGACGGCATCGTTCTCGCCGTCTACGGCGGCGACTATGCGCAGACGGCGGCGCTCGCACCGCTGCTCGGAGTGCTCGTCTGCGTGCGCTGCCTCGCCGCCGGGGCGGGGATCGTGCTGCTCGCGGCGGGTGCGCAGACATGGCGGCTGCTCGCCACCCTCGCCGCGATGGGGACCTATGTCGCCGCTGCGGCGATTGTCGGACCCCGCTTGGGGTTGGAGGGCCTCGTCGCGGTCAATGTGGGCGCGTTGGCGGTCCTGCTGGGTCTCTATCTGTCCGGCGCGATCCGGCGGCTGCGCGTGGCATAGGTCACACCGCATGCAGGTCGGAGGAGGAAACGCCGCTCGCCGGGTTGCCTCGCCGCGGCTCGGCGTGAAATAGCCATTCCGACGCCGCGGCACGGACACGTCGTGCCGCATCGGACGCCTCGGCGGAAAGCCGGGCCGAGACACGGAAGGAAGTACCATGAACCGCACGCGCCGCCTGTTCCGCTCCGCGGCCTTCGGCCTCCTGCTCGCCGGCGCCGGCGTCGCGCCCGCTCTGGCCGACGAGATCGCGGACGAGATCCGCAACGCCCTGACGCTCTACGAGGCCGGCAAGATCGGGGAGGCGAAGGAGGCACTCGACTTCGCCACCCAGCTGCTCGGCCAGCGCAAGGCGGACGACCTGGGCCGCCACCTGCCGGAACCGCTCTCCGGCTGGACGGCCGAGGACGCCGAGGCGACCAGCGCGGCGATGTACGGCGCCGGCATCTCCGCCGGACGCACCTACCGCAAGGGCGACGACGAGGTCGAGGTGCGGATCATCGGCGATTCGCCGATGATCCAGGCGATGTCGATGATGTTCTCCAATCCCGCGATGGCGGGTGCGGCCGGCGGCCGCGTCCAGCGGATCGGCAAGCAGCGCGGCATCGTCACTCAGGACGGCGACGTCCAGCTGATGGCGGGCAAGTATCTGGTGATGGTATCCGGCAGCGCGCCGCAGGACGCCAAGATCGCCTATGCCGCGGCGGTGGACTTCGACGGCCTGTCGAAGCCCTGAGCCGCGGCTAGAGGATGAACTTGGAGAGGTCGGCGTTCTTCGCGAGGCTGCCGACCTTCTCCCGCACATAGGCGGCGTCGATCGTCACGGACTCGCCGCCGCGGTCGGAGGCGGTGAAGCTGATTTCCTCGAGCAGCCGCTCCAGCACCGTGTGCAGGCGCCGCGCGCCGATGTTCTCGACCGAAGTATTGATGTCGGCGGCGAGCTCGGCGAGCGTGTCGACCGCGTCGTCGGTGAAATCCAGCACCATCCCCTCGGTGCCCATCAGCGCCTTGTACTGCTTGACGAGGCTCGCCTCGGGCTCGGTCAGGATGCGCACGAAGTCTTCGCGGTTCAGCGGCGACAGCTCGACCCGGATCGGCAGCCGGCCCTGCAGTTCCGGCAGCAGGTCCGAAGGCTTCGCCAGGTGGAACGCGCCGGAGGCGATGAAGAGCACGTGGTCTGTCTTCACAGGGCCGTGCTTGGTGGCGACGGTCGTGCCCTCGATCAGCGGCAGCAGGTCGCGCTGCACGCCCTCGCGCGACACGTCGGCGCCGCTGCGGTCGCTGCGCGCACAGATCTTGTCGACCTCGTCGAGGAAGACGATGCCGTGCTGCTCGACCAGCTCGATCGCCTCGCGCGTCACGGCGTCCTGGTCCAGGAGCTTGTCGCTCTCCTCGGCGATCAGCGGCTCGTGCGCGTCGACGACCATCATCTTGCGCTTGCGGGTGCGGCCGCCGAACGCCTTGCCCAGCATGTCGCCCAGGTTGACCATGCCCATCTGGCCGCCCGGCATGCCCGGGATGTCCATGGTCGGCATCTGCATGCCGGAATTGTCCTGCATCTCCAACTCGATCTCGCGCTTGTCGAGGTCGCCGTTGCGCAGCATCACCCGGAATTTCTGCCGCGTGTCGGGGCTGGCGGTCTTGCCGACAAGGGCGTCGATCACCCGCTCCTCGGCGGCGAGCTGCGCCTTCGCCTGCACTTCCTTGCGCAGGCGCTCGCGCGTCATGCCGATCGAGATCTCGATCAGGTCGCGGACGATCGATTCGACGTCGCGGCCGACATAGCCGACCTCGGTGAACTTGGTCGCCTCGACCTTGATGAACGGCGCCTGCGCCAGCTTCGCCAGGCGACGGGCGATCTCGGTCTTGCCGCAGCCGGTCGGGCCGATCATCAGGATGTTCTTCGGCAGGACCTCCTCGCGCAGGCCTTCCGGCAGCTGCTGCCGGCGCCAGCGGTTGCGCAGGGCGATCGCGACGGCACGCTTGGCGTCGTGCTGGCCGACGATGAAGCGGTCGAGTTCGGAGACGATCTCGCGGGGGCTGAAGGAGGTCAAGTCGACGATTCCAGGCTCTCGATGACGATGTTGCCGTTCGTGTAGACGCAGATGTCGGCGGCGATGCCGAGCGCGCGCCGGGCGATCTGCTCGGCGTCGAAGCCGTCGACCGGCAGCAGCGCGCGCGCCGCGGCGAGGGCGAAGGATCCGCCGGAGCCGATGCCGATCAAGCCGTCCTCCGGCTCCAGCACGTCGCCCGTACCGGTGAGCACCAGCGAAACCTGGGAGTCGGCGACGGCCATCATCGCCTCCAGCCGGCGCAGATAGCGGTCGGTGCGCCAGTCCTTGGCGAGTTCGACGCAGGCGCGGGCCAACTGGCCGCGGTGCTGCTCCAGCTTGCCTTCCAGGCGCTCGAAGAGGGCGAATGCGTCCGCCGTGGCACCGGCGAAGCCCGCGACGACGTGTCCGTCGCCCAGGCGCCGCACCTTACGTGCGTTCGACTTGATCACGGTCTGGCCCAGGCTCACCTGTCCGTCGCCGGCGATGACGACGCGTCCCGCCTTGCGCACGCAGAGGATGGTGGTGCCGTGCCAGACTGGGGTGGTCTCGCTCATCTATGCTGGTCCGTCGCTCGGCTGAAACCGCCGGTTCCGGAGGCGATCTGTCCGGCGGCGGGCCGTCCGGATGTGGGGGCGGGCGCCCCCGGATCAAGGGCGGGGGGTGAGGCGCAGGGGATCGGCCGGGTGCCCGGCCGCCACCCCGGGGGCCGGCGCCGTATTGCTGGCCATGCCCTGCCGCCCTTGCTACAAGTCGCGCTCGCGAAACGGGGGAGCAGGTCGCATGCGTGAGGCGAGCGTCGAGCGCATCACGAAGGAGACGAAGATCAGGGTCCGCGTCGACCTCGACGGCACCGGTGCGTGCCGCGTCGCGACCGGGATCGGTTTCCTCGACCACATGCTCGAGCAGCTCGGCAAGCACGGCATGATCGACCTCGATGTCGCGGCCGAGGGCGACCTGCACATCGACTGTCACCACACGACCGAGGACACCGGCATCGCCATCGGGCAGGCCGTGGCGAAGGCGCTCGGCAACCGCGCCGGCATCCGGCGCTACGGCATGTCCTACCTGCCGATGGACGAGGCGCTGACGCGCGTCGCCATCGACCTGTCGAACCGCGCCTATCTCGTCTGGAAGGTCGATTTTCCGACGCAGCAGCTTGGCCAGATGGACACCGAGCTGTTCCGCGAGTTCTTCCAGGCCTTCGCTCAGAATGCCGGCGCCACGCTGCACGTCGAGAACCTCTATGGCGGCAACAGCCACCATATCGTGGAAACCTGCTTCAAGGGTCTGGCACGGGCGCTGCGCCAGGCGGTCGAGATCGACCAGCGCGCCGCGGGCGCGGTGCCGTCCACCAAGGGCACGCTGAGCGAATGATGACGGTCCGCCGATGAAGATGCGGATGTGGACGACCCACCTGCACGATGCCGGCCTCTATTCGGGGCCGGAGGTCCTGGTGGTGAAGGACGGCTTCTGCTGGCCGGCCTTCTTCCTGACTTTCGTCTGGGCGCTGTGGCACCGGATGTGGCTGACCGCCGTGCTGCTTTTGGCGGGTTCCCTGGCCGTCGGCGCCGGCGGGGAACTGGCGGGGTTGTCCCAGACCGCGCAGGCGGCGCTCGGGCTCGGCTTCTCGATCTTCATCGGCACCAGTGCCAACGACTGGCGCCGTGCATCGCTGCGCCGCCGGGGCTGGGACGACGGATCCTCGGTCGTCGCCGCCAACCGCGAGGCCGCCGAATGGCGCCTCTTCCAGCATGACGAGGGCATGGTACTGCGATGACGGTCGCGATCGTCGACTACGGTTCCGGCAACCTTCGATCCGCCGCCAAGGCCTTCGAGCGTGCCGCGGCCGAGAGCGGGAAGGGCGAGCGCATCCTCGTCACCAGTTCGGCGGCCGAGATCGCTGCGGCCGACCGCGTGGTCCTGCCGGGCGTCGGTGCCTTCGGCGACTGCATGGCCGGCCTCTCCGCGCTTCCCGGCATGCTGGAGGCGCTCGACGACGCGGTGATCCGCGGCGGCCGCCCCTTCCTCGGCATCTGCGTCGGCATGCAGCTGATGGCCGAGCGCGGCGTCGAGCACGGGGTGCATCGCGGCCTCGGCTGGATCGCCGGTGCCGTCGAGGCGATCGAGCCGGCGGGCGGCCTGAAGGTGCCGCACATGGGCTGGAACGAACTGCAGATCGATGCGCCCGCCCATCCGATCTTTTCGGGGATCGAGACCGGGGCGCATTTCTATTTCGTGCATTCCTATGCGCTGCGCTGCACGGATCCGGCCCAATGTCTGGCGACCGTCTCGTATGGCGGCTCGATCGCCGCGGTGGTCGGCCGCGACAACATGGCCGGCACGCAGTTCCATCCCGAGAAGAGCCAGGCGAACGGCCTGCGCCTTCTGGCCAATTTCCTAGCCTGGCGTCCGTGAAGACCGCATGCGCAAGCCCAAGGCGTTCGTCGAGCGCGTAACAGAGCTATCCGACATCGACCTGCACGATCTGTGCGAGGCGACCGACGTCGCGATCATCGACGGCGGCGGCTTCGGCTGGCTGAAGCCGCCGCCGCGCCGAACGCTGGAGGCGTATTGGCGCGGCGTCCTGCTGGTACCGGAGCGGGAGCTGTTCGTCGCGCGCCTCGACGGCGTCGCCTGCGGTTCGGCGCAGCTGGTGAAGTCGCCGCGCAACAACGAGGCGCAACGCTATCTGGCGCACATGCAGAGCGAGTTCGTCGCCCCCTGGGCACGCGGCCACGGTCTGGCGCGAATGCTGGTCGAGGCCGTCGAGGCGCGCGCGCGGGCCGAAGGGCTCCGCACGCTCAACCTGGACGTGCGCGAGACCCAGGTGGCAGCCATAAAGCTTTACGAATCGCTCGGCTTCACCCATTGGGGAACGCATCCGCATTACGCCCGCGTGCGGGGGCAGGACGTGGCGGGGCTTTTCTTCTACAAGGAACTCAGCCGCCGCCGAGAAGCCGAATCATGATCCTGTTTCCCGCCATCGACCTGAAGGACGGTAAGTGCGTCCGCCTGCTCCGTGGTGACATGGGGCAGGTCACCGTGTTCAACGAGGACCCTGCGGCGCAGGCGATGACCTTCGCCGCGCAGGGTTTCGAATGGCTCCACCTGGTCGACCTGAACGGGGCGGTCGAGGGGCATCCGGTGAACGGCGACGCGGTGTCGCGCATCGTCGATGCCGTACAGATCCCGGTACAGCTCGGCGGCGGTATCCGCGACATGGCCACCGTCGAGATGTGGCTGGAGAAGGGCATCCGCCGGGTCATCCTCGGCACCATCGCAGTGCGCGACCCGCAGTTCGTGCATGAGGCCTGCCGCCGTTTCCCGGACAGGATCGTCGTCAGCATCGATGCGCGCGACGGCATGGTCGCGGTCGAGGGCTGGACGCAGACGTCCAAGGTAAAGGCCCTGGACCTAGCGCTGCGCTTCGAGGATGCCGGCGTCGCGGCCATCGTCTTCACCGATATCGATCGGGACGGCGCGATGGGCGGGGTGAACACGGACGCCACCGTCGACCTCGCCTGGGCGCTCACGACGCCCGTCATCGCGTCGGGCGGCGTGTCGTCGCTGGCCGATCTCCGCCTGCTGAAGGATCAGGAGAAGGCCGGTATCGAGGGCGTGATTTCCGGCCGTGCCCTTTATGACGGCCGGATCGATCCGGTGGCCGCGCTGGCGCTGCTGCGCCAGGGGAGTTGAAGCGATGCTGAAGGTCCGGATCATCCCGTGTCTGGACGTGCATGCCGGCCGCGTCGTGAAGGGCGTGCGCTTCGTCGACCTGCGCGACGCCGGTGACCCGGTCGAGCAGGCGCGCGTCTACGACGCCGCCGGGGCCGACGAACTCTGCTTCCTCGACATCACCGCCAGCCACGAGAACCGCGACACGCTCTATGACGTGGTGCGCGGCACCGCCGAGCAGTGCTTCATGCCGCTGACCGTCGGCGGCGGCGTGCGCACCGTTGAGGACATCCGCAAGCTGCTGCTCGCCGGGGCCGACAAGGTGTCGATCAACACCGCGGCGGTCACCCGGCCGGAGTTCGTACGCGAGGGTGCGGAGAAGTTCGGCAGCCAGTGCATCGTCGTCGCCATCGACGCCAAGCAGGTGGGTCCCGGTCGCTGGGAGGTCTTCACCCACGGCGGTCGGCGCGAGACCGGCCTGGAGACGGTGGCCTGGGCGCAGCGCATGGTCGAACTCGGCGCCGGCGAGATCCTGCTGACCGCGATGGATCGCGACGGCACCCGCCAGGGCTTCGACAACGCGCTGACGCGGGCCGTCTCCGATGCGGTCCGGGTCCCGGTGATCGCGTCCGGCGGCGTCGGCAACCTCGACCACCTGGTCGACGGAGTCCGTGAGGGTCACGCCGCCGCCGTGCTCGCGGCGTCCATCTTCCATTTCGGCGAATATTCGATCGGCGAGGCGAAGGCGCACCTGCGCCAGGCCGGCATCGCCGTGCGCGAGGAGCGCGCCCATGTCTGATCCCGTCGCGCCGAAGCCGACAGCAGTGGCCGACAGTGCCGTCCTGGAGCGCCTCAGCGCGGTGATCCGCACCCGCCGGGGCGCCGACCCGGCGTCGTCGCGCACGGCCAAGCTGTTCGCCGCCGGCACCGCCAAGATCGCCCAGAAGGTGGGCGAGGAGGCTGTCGAGACGGTGATCGAGGCCATGCGCGGCGACCGCGAGCGCCTCGTCTCGGAGAGCGCCGACCTTGTCTATCACCTCCTCGTGCTGTGGGCGGACCGCGATATCGACCCCGCCGACGTCTGGGCGGAGCTTACCCGGCGCGAAGGCGTGCCCGACCCGCGCGACCGGCGCTGAACCCGGACGGACGGGAATAGGCTTTCCTCCGCGCGCGCGCCCATTAAGCTGTCCGCTGCATCGGCGAGGGGGCGGCACATGGCGAAGCGGGTTGCGGTGATCGGTGCGGGCGTGGTGGGAATCTGCTGCGCCCTGCAACTCCGTCGCGACGGCCACGACGTGACCGTCTACGACCCGGAGGCGCCGGGCACGCAGACCTCGTTCGGCAATGCCGGCGCCATCAGCAGCCAGTCCTGCATCCCGATGTCCGGCCCCGGCATCCTGAAGAAGGTTCCGGGATGGCTGATGGACCCGCTCGGGCCGCTCGCCATCCGCATGGGCTACCTGCCGCGCGTCGCACCCTGGCTCCTGCAGTTCGTGGCGGCCGGCCGGCGCGACCGGGTCCTCGGGCAGGTGAAGGCGCTGCGCTCGCTGCACGCGCCCGCGATCGACGCGCACCGCGAACTGGCGGCGCTCGCCGGGGCGACCGGCCTGATCCAGCAGAACGGCGGGCTCTACGTCTACGAAACGGACGAGGGCTTCGCCGCCGACGCCGGCAACCGCGCGCTGATGCGCGAGCACGGCGTCGAGGTGCAGGAACTCGATGCGCACGAGCTGCGGCAGATGGAACCGGCGCTGGCGCCCATCTTCCGCCACGGCGTCTTCCTGCCCGAGGGCGGCCATACGCTCGATCCGGGCGGGCTGGTGCAGGCCTATGCCGAGGTGCTGCGGCGCGAAGGCGGCGAGATCCGTGCCGAGCGCGTGCTCGGATTCGAGAGCGGCCCCGACGGGGTCACCGGTCTCCGGACCGATGCCGGTCTGCGGCCGGCCGACGCGGTGGTGGTGGCGGCCGGCGCCTGGTCGCACCGGCTGGCGGCGCAGATCGGCGACAAGGTGCCGCTGGAGAGTGAGCGTGGCTACCACATGGTCGTTGGCCACCAGCCGGTCCCGACCCGCCGGCCGGTCAGCTTCATCGAGCGGCGCTTCATGGCGACGACGATGAACATGGGCCTGCGCCTCGCCGGGACCGTCGAATTTGCCGGCCTCGACGCCGCGCCCAACTGGGGCAGGGCGGACAAGCTGGTCGAGCACGCCCGCCGCGCCTTCGCGACCCTCTCGACCGAGACCACCAGCCGCTGGATGGGGCATCGTCCGTCGACGCCCGACTCGCTGCCGGTGATCGGGCGCGCCCCGGGTTCGTCGAACGTGATCTACGCCTTCGGCCACGGCCATCTCGGCCTCACCGGCTCCGCCATCACAGGCGGCATCGTGGCGGATCTGGTCGGCGGCCGGCCGCCGCGCGTCGACCCGACGCCCTTCTCGGCCGCCCGCTTCCATTGATCGCTTCGGGCGCCGCCCCCTTGCCGAGCAATCGGCCTGCAACCCATCTCTGCTAGACTGCCAACGATCGCGGCCGTCGGGCCGTCCTCGCGACAGAGAGCATGAAAAGCCCATGACCCTTCGCCGATTTCACCCGGTCCTGCTGGCCGGTCTCGTGCTCGCCGCTCCGTCGATCGCCGATGCGCAGCGTTACGATCCGCGGGGAAGCGACCCCGTCGCCGGCGTCGACCCGTACCGGGAGCGGGTGGAGGTCCGCCTGAACGCCATGGAGAGCGAGCTGCGCTCGGTGACCGGCAAGGTCGAGGACATGACCTACAACGTCCGGCGGCTGCAGGATCGCCTGGACAAGCTCGTCGCCGACGTGGACTTCCGCCTCACCAGCATCGAACGCGCGCTGCGCGAGGGCGGCGGGGCGGGTGCGTCGGCTGCCGGGGGTGCGACGCCGCCCGCGGCGTCCGCGGCAGGCGGCGGCGAGCGGTCCGCCGACACGACGTTGTCGGCCGGAACGCGTTCCCCCGCGACGGAGCAGCGTCCGCAGGCGAACGTCACGCTGCCGAGCGGCTCGGCGATGGACCAGTACGCCTTCGCCCAGCAGCTCATGTCCCAGACGCGCTATGCCGAGGCGGAATCCGCGTTCAAGCAGTTCATCCAGAAGCATCCGGACGGCCAGCTCGCCGACAATGCGCGCTATTGGCTGGCGGAGACCTACTATGTGCGCCGCGAGTATCCCGAGGCGGCCAGCATGTTCCTGGAGAGCTATCAGAAGGCGCCGAGCGGCAGCAAGGCGCCGGACAATCTGCTGAAGCTCGGCCTGTCCCTCTCCGCGCTGCAGAAGAAGCAGGAGGCCTGCGTGGCGCTCGACAAGCTGCTCCGCGACCATGCGAACGCCGACAGCCGCATCCGCCAGCGTGCCGAGCAGGAGCGCAGCCAGCTCGCCTGCGGCTGATCGTCGTCCAGCAGCCGTGACTGATGCGGAGTCGGGCAGCGCGACACCTGTCGGCGACGCGGAGTTCGGCGCCTGGATGGCGGCGCTCGGTCCGTTCGAAGCCGAGCCGCGGCTGGCGGTGGCCGTATCGGGCGGATCGGACAGCATCGCCCTGGCCGTCCTGGCCGATCGCTGGTGCCGCGCATGCGACGGCAGCGTGCTCGCCCTGACGGTCGACCACGGGCTGCGCGAGGGTGCCGCGGCGGAAGCGGCGGAGGCCGGCAGAATCCTCGCCCGAGAAGGCGTGGCGCAGCATGTGCTCCGCTGGGAGGGGGCGAAGCCCGCCGCGGGCATCCAGGCCGCGGCGCGCGCCGCACGCTACCGTCTTCTGGAAGACGCCTGCGCGGCTGCCGGCATTCTGCACCTGCTGGTGGCGCACCACGCGGACGATCAGGCCGAGACGCTGCTGCTCCGCCTGGGGCATGGCAGCGGGCCGTTCGGGCTGGCGGGCATGTCGGCCATCCGCGAGCGCCGGCAGGTGAGGGTCCTGCGTCCCCTGCTGACGGCGACCCGCGCGCGGCTCCGCGCCACCCTGGAAACCTCGGGCATTCCCTGGCTCGACGACCCGTCGAACCGCAACCCCGCATTCGCGCGCACGGGCGCCCGGGACCTGCTGCAGGCCGCTGCGCCGCACGCGCCGGCCGGACCGGCGCTCGCCGCATCGGCGCGCCGGCTCGGGCGGGCGCGCCAAGCGGCCGAGGGCGCGTTGGCCGGCCTGATCGCTGCGGCGGTGACGCTGCGACCCGAAGGCTACGCCTTGGTCGATGCCGCACTGTTCAGCGCAGCGCCGGCGGATGCGCGGTTGCGGCTGCTGGCGGCGGTGACCGGCGCGCTGGGCGGTGGCGACTGGCCGCCGCGCGACGAGCGCGTCGAGCGCTTCGACCATCGCATGCGCGACGCCGGCTTCCGCCAGCATACGCTGGGCGGATGTCTGGTGCGGGCGGTACGCGGCGCATTTCTCGTCTGCCGCGAGCCGGAGGTGGCGCCGACGCTGACGGTGGCCGCGGGTGAGCGTCTGCACTGGGACGGACGCTTCGACATCGCTGTGCCGGCCGGCTCGGGCGAGGGCCTGACGGTGGGGCCGTTCGGCGCCGCGCGGCGGGACCGCCGGCGCTCCCTGTTGCCGGCGAGCGTGCGCGCCGGACTGCCCGTTCTGCGCGACGTGCGGGGGATCGTCGCGGCGGCCGAGCCGCTGCGTGCCGATGAGAGCGTTGATCCCGCAGCGATTCCATCGCTGTCGGCCACCTTCCGGCCGAGGAGGCCGCTGATGGGGCCGGGTTTCGCGCTTGTTTGAGGCACGGCCGGCATTATCTTGGATTTCACGATGCCGATCGAATTGGGTCGCCTTTCGCCTGCTTGGGCCGCGACCCGTCTGCATAGGGGACTAGGTTGAACAATTTCGGCAAGAACCTGGCGCTCTGGATCATCATCGGCCTGTTGCTGATCGCGCTGTTCAACCTGTTTCAGGGGTCTTCGGGCCGGGGTCCGCAAGCGGACGTCGCCTTCTCCGATTTCCTCAGCCAGGTGGACTCGGGCCGTGTTTCCGACGTCAAGATCCAGGGCAACCAGATCACGGGCCACTATTCGGACGGCAAGGTCTTCTCGACCTACGCGCCCGACAACGCACCGGTCATCGAGCGGCTGACGAACAGCGGTGTCCGCATCACCGCCGCGCCGTCGGACGACAACGTCCCCTCGCTGTTCGGCATCCTGATCTCCTGGTTCCCGATGCTGCTCCTCATCGGCGTCTGGATCTTCTTCATGCGCCAGATGCAGTCGGGCGGCGGTCGCGCCATGGGCTTCGGCAAGTCGCGGGCACGCCTGCTGACCGAGCGCACCGGCCGCGTCACCTTCGACGACGTCGCGGGCATCGACGAGGCCAAGACCGAACTCGAGGAGATCGTCGAATATCTCCGCGACCCGCAGAAGTTCCAGCGGCTGGGCGGCCGGATCCCGAAGGGCGTGCTGCTGGTCGGCCCGCCCGGCACCGGCAAGACGCTGCTGGCGCGTGCCATCGCCGGTGAGGCGAACGTGCCCTTCTTCACGATCTCGGGCTCGGACTTCGTCGAGATGTTCGTGGGCGTCGGCGCCAGCCGCGTGCGCGACATGTTTGAGCAGGGCAAGAAGAACGCCCCCTGCATCATCTTCATCGACGAGATCGACGCTGTCGGCCGCCACCGCGGTGCGGGCCTCGGCGGCGGCAACGACGAGCGCGAGCAGACCCTCAACCAGCTGCTCGTCGAGATGGACGGCTTCGAGGCGAACGAGGGGGTCATCCTCATCGCGGCGACCAACCGCCCCGACGTGCTCGACCCGGCGCTGCTGCGCCCCGGCCGCTTCGACCGTCAGGTCGTCGTGCCGAACCCCGACATCGTCGGCCGCGAGAAGATCCTGAAGGTGCATATGCGCAAGGTGCCGCTGGCGCCCGACGTGAACGCACGGGTCATCGCCCGCGGTACGCCCGGCTTCTCCGGCGCCGACCTCGCGAACCTGATCAACGAGGCCGCACTCCTCGCCGCTCGCCGCAACAAGCGCGTCGTCACGATGCGCGAGATGGAGGACGCGAAGGACAAGGTGATGATGGGCGCCGAGCGTCGCTCCATGGTCATGAGCGACGACGAGAAGCGGCTGACGGCCTATCACGAGGGCGGCCATGCCCTGGTCATGCTCTACGTGAAGGGCCACGAGCCGCTCCACAAGGTGACCATCATCCCGCGTGGCCGCGCCCTCGGCCTCGCCATGTTCCTGCCCGAGCGCGACCGTCTCAGTCAGTCCTTTACGGAGCTGAAGGCCCTCATCGCCAGCGCTTTCGGCGGACGCGTCGCCGAGGAGCTGATCTTCGGCAAGGAGAACATCACGACGGGCGCATCGCAGGACATCAAGGTCGCGACGCACTATGCCCGCCGGATGGTTACGGAGTTCGGCTTCAGCGACAAGCTCGGTCGTCTGCGCTACGCCGACAACGAGGAGGAGGTGTTCCTCGGCCACTCGGTGGCTCAGCGCAAGAACGTTTCCGATCACACCGCTGCGCTGATCGACGAGGAGACGCGGAAGCTCGTCGAAGAAGGCGAGAACGAGGCGCGCCGCATCCTTTCGGAGCACATGGACGAACTGCATCGTCTCGCGAAGGCGCTGCTGGAGTATGAGACGCTGTCGCGCGACGATATCGACAAGATCATCCGCGGGGAGCCGATCCAGCGCCCGGATCCGGAGGAATATACCCGGTCGGAGACGCCGCCGCGCAGCTCGATCCCGACCACCGGCCGGGGCGGCGGAGAGCCGCCGGGCCTGGCACCGGAGCCGCAGCCCGGCGGGTGAGGGCGACCATGGACAGGACCGACGACCCCGCGCTCGCGCGGGGTTTTCGCCTTTTGGAGCAGGGCTGGCTGCCGCAGCCCGACGGCCTCGTGTCGGGACCCGCCGCTGCGGATCTGATCGAAGCCGGAGTCGCGCTTCCGCTTCCCGGAGGACGCTCCGCCTTCACGCTGTGTCGCCTCCATCCGCCTCCGGGCGTCGGCGCGACGCCAGTTCCGATGCCGATCACGCAGATGTGTAGTCGGGCGCGCGACCTGCTTCCCGCCGCGTTTCGCGTCTCCGAGCGGCCCGCCTTCGCCGGGCTCGACCTGCGCCAGCCTCGGCTGATGGGCATCGTCAACGTCACGCCGGACAGCTTTTCCGACGGCGGGAGGCATTTCGCGACCGAGGCGGCCGTGGCGCACGGCCTCTCGCTGCGCGACGGCGGTGCGGACATTCTCGACGTGGGCGGCGAGTCGACGCGGCCGGGGGCCGAACCTGTTCCGGTCGAGGAGGAGTTGCGGCGGGTGGTGCCGGTGGTGCGTGCGCTCGCCGCGGCGGGCGGGGCGCGCGTGTCGATCGACACCCGTCACGCGCCCGTCATGCGCGCCGCCATCGCGGCCGGCGCCGATATCGTCAACGATGTCAGTGCGTTGGAACATGATCCCGACAGTGTCGCCGCCGTCGCCGAGAGCGGTGTCGCGGTGGTGCTGATGCACATGCAGGGCGAGCCGCGCACCATGCAGGCGTCACCCCGCTACATTCATGCCCCGACAGAGGTCTACGACCATCTCGCCCGCCGCATCGACGCCTGTACCGGCGCCGGCATCGGCCGGGACCGGATCGCGGTCGATCCGGGGATCGGTTTCGGCAAGACCCTCGACCACAATCTGGCTTTGCTGGATGCGCTGCCCATGCTGCAGGGCCTTGGCTGTGCCGTTCTGCTGGGCGTCTCGCGCAAGGGATTTCTCGGGCGCCTCGGCGGCGGGGCGGTGGCGGCGGAGCGCACGGGCGCGTCAATTGCCGCGGGGTTGCGCGGCATCACATGCGGCGCGGATATTCTGCGTGTACATGATGTGCCGGAGACCGCTCGTGCCCTCGCGGTGTGGAGCGGTCTTCATCTTCGGTTCAGGGTAGACGACTAGGCTGGTTGGTCTGGCCCGAACTGGTAGTTTACCCAGGTTTACAACAGGGAGCATATTCGGCGCATGTCCCGCGAACTTTTCGGCACCGACGGCATCCGCGGCAAGGCGAATCTCGAGCCGATGACGGCCGATACCGCCCTGCGCGTCGCGATGGCGACGGCGCTGCACTTTCGCAACGGTCATCATCAGACCGTGGTGATCGGCAAGGATACTCGGCTGTCAGGTTATCTGCTTGAGCCCGCCATGACCGCCGGGTTCGTCGGAATGGGCATGGATGTGGTGCTGGTGGGCCCGATTCCGACGCCTGCCGTCGCGATGCTCACCCGCTCGCTGCGCGCCGACCTGGGCGTCGTGATTTCGGCCTCGCACAATCCGTTCGAGGACAACGGCATCAAGCTGTTCGGCGCGGACGGCTTTAAGCTTTCTGACGAGGTCGAGCGAGAGATCGAGGGCAACCTCGAAAGGGTGGTCGAGTCGCGGGCTGCCCCCTCCCAGCTCGGCCGGGCGCGCCGCATGGACGACGCGGGAGGGCGGTATGTCGAGTTCGTGAAGTCGAGCTTCCCGCGCGGCATGCGGCTCGACGGCCTCAAGATCGTCGTCGACTGCGCCCACGGCGCCGCCTACAAGGTTGCGCCAAACGTCCTGTGGGAACTCGGTGCCGAAGTCGTCACGATCGGCGTGCAGCCGAACGGCACCAACATCAACGAGCGCTGCGGGGCCACGCACCCGGAGACGCTGGCCGAGGCCGTTCTCGCCAACTGCGCGGACGTCGGCATCGCGCTCGATGGGGATGCGGATCGCATCCAGATGGTCGACGAGAAGGGCCGCAAGATCGACGGCGACCAAGTCATGGGCCTGATCGCCGCGAGCTGGCGCGCCGACGGCCGCCTGCGCGGCGACGGCATCGTCGCGACAGTGATGTCGAACCTCGGCCTGGAGCGCCACCTGCGGTCGCTCGGCCTGCGCCTTGAGCGGACCAAGGTCGGCGACCGCTACGTCGTCGAGCGCATGCGCGAGATCGGCTGGAACGTCGGCGGCGAACAGTCTGGCCATGTGGTGCTCAGCGACTATGCGACGACGGGCGACGGCCTGACGGCCGCCCTGCAGATCCTGTCCTGCCTCGTTCAGGCGAACCGCCCGGCGAGCGAGGTGCTGCGCGTCTTCGAGCCGCTGCCGCAGATCCTGCGGAACGTGCGCATCCACGGCATGTCGCCGCTCGATCAGGCGGAAGTACGTCACGTCATGGCGGACGCCGAAGCCAGGCTCGCCAGCGGCGGCCGGCTGCTGATCCGGAAGTCCGGCACCGAGCCGCTGATCCGCGTCATGGCCGAGGGCGAGGACGAGGTTCTCGTGACGGCGGTGGTCAACGACGTTGCCGACGCCATTCAGCGCGCTGCGACCTGAACGCGCGGTCACAATCAGGGCAGGGAGCGGACCATTAAGCTGCAAGGACGAGTCCTCATCATCGCCGGATCCGATTCCGGCGGAGGCGCCGGCATCCAGGCCGACATCAAGACGGTGACCGCCCTCGGCGGTTATGCGATGACCGCGATCACGGCCCTGACCGCGCAGAACACGCAGGGCGTGTTCGGCGTCCATCCGGTGCCGCCCGACTTCATCGCAGAACAGATCCGGCTGGTCCTGCGCGACATCGGCGCGGATGCGGTAAAGCTCGGCATGCTGCACGACGCCGCGGTGATCGATGCCGTTGCCGATGTGCTGGTGGCCGAGGCGCCGGGCGTGCCGCTGGTCCTCGATCCGGTGATGGTCGCGAAGGGCGGTGCGGCACTGCTCGATCCCAACGCATCCGTGACGTTGAAGCGGCGTCTGCCGATCATCGCGCGCATCATCACGCCGAACATCCCGGAAGCGGAAGCGCTGAGCGGGTTGAACATCGGCGATCTCGACCAGATGCGGCACGCCGCGGCCATGCTCGTGACGCTGGGCGTCGAGACGGTCCTGTTGAAGGGCGGGCATCTCGACGGCGACGATGTGACGGACATCCTGGCGACGGCCGACGGCCTCATCGAGATGACGTCGCCGCGGATCGATACCGCGCACACCCACGGGACGGGCTGTTCGCTGGCGTCGGCGATCGCGACCGGACTGGCCCAGGGTCTCGACCTCGAGGCTGCGGTGCGTCGTGCCCGGGCCTACGTGCATGAGGCCATCCTGTCGGCCCCCGGCTTCGGCAAGGGCCACGGCCCGCTCAACCACGTCCACACTCTGGCGCCATACATGCTCGACGGTGCATCCTGACGGCTGCCCGCACGCGGCGGGTTCCTGGGAGCGAGCGATGTCTATTCCGATCTATCAGGTCGATGCCTTTGCCGACCGGGTGTTCGGCGGCAATCCTGCCGCCGTTTGCCCGCTGGAAACCTGGCTGCCCGACGCCGTGATGCAGGCGATCGCGGCAGAGAACAACCTCTCCGAGACGGCCTTCTTCGTACCGCGCGGCGACGACTACGACCTGCGCTGGTTTACGCCGGGTGTCGAGGTTGATCTCTGCGGCCACGCGACGCTCGGCTCGGCTTGGGTGATCTTCAATCGCCTCGCACCGGAGCGCTCGGTCGTGCGCTTCCATACGCGCAGCGGCATCCTGACCGTGAAGCGCGACGGCGACAGCCTCGCCATGGATCTCCCGGCCAACCCGGCGAAGCCGTGCGACGATGCGCCGGGCCTGCTGGAGGCGCTGGGTGCGACACCCGCCGAGGTGCTGACGACGCGCGACCATTTCGTCGCGGTCTTCCCGACACAGGCCGAGGTGCGCGACCTGGCGCCCGACTTCGGCCGCATGGCGGCCCTCGCCCGCTGGGCGGTGATGGTCACCGCACCCGGCGACGACGTCGACTTCGTCTCCCGCTTCTTCGCGCCGCGCAAGGGCGTGCCGGAGGATCCCGTTACCGGCTCCGCACACTGCGTCCTCACACCGTTCTGGGCGGCGCGGCTCGGCCGGAACGAACTCACCGCGCGCCAGATCTCCCGCCGGGGCGGATCCCTGCGCTGCCGCCTCCTGGGGGATCGGGTCGAGTTGGTCGGACGGGTCGCGCCCTATCTGCAGGGCACGATAGACATCTGATCCGCGCCCTCACGCGTTCCGGTCCGCCATCGCCGCCGCGATCCGCTCGACGGCGCGATCGGCGGCATCGGAGAGCGGGTTCAGCACCAGATCTGCGCCCTCGCGCTCCAGGCGTTCGGTGAGGTCCGCCCTGTCGGAAGTGACTGCGATGCGGCCGCGATAGCCGCAGTCGCGCAGCGCCCGTACCAGCGCCGTCCGCGCGTCGAGATGCGTCGGGCCCGCATAGTGCGGGGGCATTCCCGTGATGATCCAGCTGGCCCGTCCGAGCGGCAGCGTCGTCGGGAATTCCGGGTCCGCGGCATCGCCGTATATCGCCGGAAAGCCTTCCGCCGCGGCGGCCTGGACGGCCTCCGGATTGAAGTCGACCCCCAGCACCGTGATGTTCGCGTCGCGCAGGCCGCGCGCGATCCGCAGGCCGTAGCGACCGAGGCCGAACAGGATCACGTCGTGCGGCCGCCCTTCGTCGGGGCTGTCGTCGGCGCTCTCCCGGTGGGCGATCCGCCGTTCGAACGGCCAGAGCACCGGTTCGAGCATCGCGTACAGCGGCTGCGAGTAGACGATCATGTAGGTCGACAAGCCGATCGTCACGAGGCCGACCAAGGTCACGAGCGCCATCATCTCCGGCCCGACATGGCCGAGGCTGACCCCCATGGCCATGAAGATCAGCGAGAACTCGCTGATCTGCGCCACCGTCAGGCCGGCGAGAAATCCGGTGCGCTTGCGGTAGCCCAGCCAGCCCATGATCGCGAGCACGATCAGCGGGTTGCCGATCAGCACGAACAGCGACAGCACGATCGAGGCTTCGATCTGCGCGCCGAGGATCGACAGGTCCAGGTGCGTGCCGAGGCCGATGAAGAAGAACAGCAGCAGGAAATCGCGCAGGCTCGACAGCCGCGAGGCGACCGCTTCGCGGTAGGTGGTCGAGGCGAGCGAGACGCCGCCCAGCAGCCCGCCCAGCTCCATGCCGATGCCGCTCCAGTCGCCGAGGGCGGCCAGCAGCACCGCCCAGGCGATGGCGAAGGTCGTCAGAAGCTCCGGCACCCGCGCCAGCATCCCCAGCAGCGGCTGCGCCGCGAACCGCATGAACAGGGCGATCCCGAGGATGGCCGCGGCGGCGCTGCCCAGCGTCTGCAGCACCGCGATTCCGGAGCCTTCGGCTGCCGCACCGACGCCGATGGCCGACAGCGCCATCATCGCGACGACCACTGCGATGTCCTGCACGATCAGGAAGCCCAGGGCGATCCGGCCGTGCAGCGCGTCGATCTCGCGCTTGTCCGACAGAAGCTTGACGATGATGATCGTGCTGGAGAAGGTCAGTGCCACCGACACGTAGGCGGCCTCGATCATGTCCAGCCCGAGTGCCAGGCAGATGACGAAGCCGACGATCGAGGTGAAGGCGACCTGTCCCAACCCCGTAGCGAGCGCCACCTTGCCGAGCGTCCGCACGAGGTCGAGGTCGAGCTTCAGCCCGACCAGGAAGAGCAGCAGCGCGATGCCGATATCGGCCAGCAGATCGACGTGTTCGACCGAGCGGGTGATTCCCAGAAGGTTCGGACCGGCCAGCAGTCCCACGATGATGAAGGCGACGATCAGCGGCTGGCGCAGCAGCACGGCGGCCAGCCCCGCCACGGACGCCAGCGCCAGCAGCGCCGCGATCTCGTAGAATGCCGAGCCCAGATCCATGCCGTCCTCGATTGCCCGCGTGCGGCCGCGATTGAAACAGGTAGTTGTCCTATGTTGAAGCTCACCCGTGACGATCTCGACCGTGCCCACGCCGTCGTCGGACGCTTCGTTCCGCCGACCCCGGCGCACGATTGGCCGTTGCTGGCGCTGCGCTGCGGCTGCGAGGTCTGGGTCAAGCACGAGAACCACACCCGCCTCGGTGCCTTCAAGGTGCGCGGCGGCCTCGTCTACTTCGACGCGATGCGGGAGAGACTGGCGGACGGGCCGGGCGTCGTCTCGGCCACTCGCGGCAATCACGGCCAGTCCGTCGCCTTTGCGGCGCGCACGAACGGCGTCCGCGCCGTGATCGTCGTGCCCGAGGGCAACAGCGTCGAGAAGAACGCCGCGATGCGCGCGCTCGGCGCCGAACTCGTCGTCCATGGTGCCGACTTCCAGGAGGCGCTGGAGCATGCCCGGGGGCTCGCGGCGCGCGATGGGCTGACCATGGTGCCGTCGTTCGATCCCCACCTCGTGGCCGGCGTGGCGACCTACGCGCTGGAGTTCTTCGGCCAGGCTCCGGCGCTCGACGCGGTCTACGTACCGATCGGCCTGGGTTCCGGAATCTGCGGCGTCATCGCTGCCCGCGACGCGCTCGGCCTCGCGACCGAGGTCGTCGGCGTCGTCTCGGAGGGCGCACCGGCATACGCCCACTCGTTCGACGCCAAGCGCCCCGTGTCGAGCAACCGTGCCGACACGATGGCCGACGGCATCGCTTGCCGCGTGCCGGTGCCGGACGCGGTCGAGATCATCTGCGGCGGCGCCGACCGCATCGTCCAGGTTCGCGACGACGAGATCCGAGCCGCCATGCGGCACTATTTCATGGATACGCATAATGTCGCCGAAGGCGCCGGCGCGGCACCGCTCGCCGCGCTGACGAAGGAGCGGTCGCGCATGGCGGGCAAGCGCGTCGGGCTCGTCCTTTCGGGTGGCAACGTCGATCTGCCCGTGTTCCGGGCGGCGCTGGCGGCCGAGGGACGGGCCGATATCTGAGGGAGCGCTGCACCCTGCGGTTTCGCAAGGATCGGGTCGTTGCGGTCGGTGCTGGGGACTAGGTTTCGCTCATGGCAATCGGGAGTGACGCCATGAGCTACGCCCATCACCGCAGCCGGCCCGCCGGCGTGATCTTTCTGCCGGCGCGCCGCCCGCGCGGCCTCCTCGACGTGCTGTTCCTCTGGAGCGAGCGTGCGCGACAGCGCCGGCTTCTCGCGGGCCTCGACGAGCGGATGCTGAAGGATGTCGGCCTCTCGCGCACCGACGTGTCTCACGAAACCGGCAAGCCGTTCTGGCGGGACTGAGGAGGCGGACATGAACCAGATCATCGCTGCGGCCCCTGAAGCGGATGTCCACGTCCAGGACGATCGCCTCTACGACCGCATCGCCGCGGCCCTCGACCTCATCGCCGAGCGGCAGGCCGATCAGCCGACGCTCGAGGCGATGGCGCGCGCCGCCGGGATGAGCCCGTTCCACTTCCAGCGCGTGTTCACGCGCTGGGTGGGGATCAGTCCGAAGAAGTTCCTCCAGTACCTGACCCTGGACTATGCGAAGGCGCGACTGGCCGAGGCCGACAGTGTGCTGGGCGCGGCGCTCGACGTGGGCCTGTCGGGGCCGGGCCGGCTGCACGACCTGTTCGTCACCCACGAGGCGGTGACGCCGGGAGCGTTCAAGCTGCGCGGGGCGGGCCTGACGATCCGCTGGGGCTGGCAGCCCAGTCCGTTCGGCGACTGCCTGCTGATGGCGACCGACCGTGGCGTCTGCGGCATCGCCTTCGCGCAGACGGAGGGCGGCGGAGAGGGCAGGGCGGCCGCGTTCGCGGACATGACCGCACGCTGGCCCAGTGCCACTTTCGTCGAGGACGAGGCCGGCACCGCCATCCTCGCGGCGCGGGTGTTCGACACCGCCCTGCGCCGCGGCTCGCCCCTGCCGCTCCATCTCTGCGGCACGAACTTCCAGATCCGGGTCTGGGACGCGTTGCTGCGCATCCCGCCGGGAGCGCTGGTGACGTATGGCGGCATCGCCGCCGCGATCGGCGACCCGCGGGCCGCTCGCGCCGTCGGGGCGGCCGTCGGGGCCAACCCGATCAGCTGGATCATCCCGTGCCACCGGGCGATCCTGTCGAACGGCTATCTGCGCGACTATGCCTGGGGCAAGCCGCGCAAGGCGGCGATGATCGGTTGGGAGGCGAACGCCCGCGCCGGCGGCGCGGCCTGACGCAGCCGCCGCCGACGGTCGTGTTGGCCCGACCCGACGCTGTCGTTTCGTCGGGCTGGCCCGGCGCCCCGGTTCCGCCGTAGGCTCGTCGCTTCCGCAGCAGGCGGGTGGAACGGCGAATCCGTGGGGGCGGGATGATCATCGGTCCTGAGGGCGGCGTCTTTCGCGCCGCCGGATTTCATGCCGCCGGGGCGGCACGCCTGGCCGTCCTGCTGCATGCGTTCGGCCAGACGCCGGCGACGCTGCAGCGGGTCGCGGAGATCGTCCGCGAGACGGAGCCGGGCACCGACATCTTCGCGCCCCGCCTGCCGCTGGGGCCCTTCTCCTGCGCCGACCCGGATGCCATCGCAGACGGGATCGCCGATGAGGTCGACCGTCTGGACCGCGAGCGGGCGCAGCGTGTCGGTACCGGCTATGCCGCCATCGTCTTCGTCGGACACAGCGCCGGCGCCGTGCTCGCGCGCAAGGCCGTCGCGGCGGCGATGGAGCGGCGCGGCGATCCGGCGCCGTCCAACCATTGGACCGCCCGAACCGAGCGCATCGTGCTGCTCGCCGCCATGAGCCGCGGGTGGCGCGTCTCGTCGGCGCTCGATCCCCTGGTGCGCCTGCAATGGACCTGCGGCGCAGCCCTGGGACACCTGCTGCGGCATCTGTTCGGCCTGCACCTGTTCATCATGGGCCTTCGACGGGGCGCCCCGTTCCTGACCCGGGCGCGGCTGCAGTGGCTCCGGCTGGCGGACCGCATGCCGCTGACCGTGCAGCTCCTCGGCACCGACGACGACTATGTCGCGCCGACCGACAATGTCGATTTCGCGACCGGGACGGACTTCATCTATCTCGAGGTTCCGCGTGCCACCCACCGCGGCATCGTCGACCTGGATCGCGGCGCCAGCGGGCCGGAGGGGACCGCGATCTTCCGCCTCGCGCTGGCGGCGCCGCGCACGGCGCTGCTGGCGCGCTCACTCAAGCGGGCGGACATCTTCGACATCTTCGACGAGAGCGCCGACGATCACGACGCATCGGTGCCAGGGACGATCGACCGCGAGACGGGGCTGGTGCTCTTCGTCGTGCACGGCATCCGCGACCGCGGGTTCTGGACGCGCCGGCTCGCCCGCTACGTCAAGGGAAGGGCGCGCGAGCGCGGCATCCGCTGTCGTGCCGTGACGTCGACCTACGGCTATTTCCCGATGGGGCCGTTCCTTCTGCCCTGGGTGCGCCACGACAAGGTGGAATGGCTGCTCGACCAGTATGTGACGGCGGCCTCGCTCTATCCCGCGGCGACCTTCGCCTATATCGGGCACAGCAACGGGACCTATCTCCTCGCGCGTGCCATCCAGCTGTGCCCGGACCTCCGGTTCGAGCGGGTCGTCTTCGCCGGCAGCGTCGTCGCGGACGCATACGACTGGCCGAGCCACGCGGCGCTGGGCCACGCGGCGATGGGCCATGCGGAGATAGACCGCGCGGCGGTGGGTGCGCGTGGCGGCGTCGGCCGCGTCCTAAACTATGTCGCGTCGGCGGACTGGGTGGTCGCGGTGTTTCCGAACGGCCTGGGCAAGCTCCGCCTCCAGACTGACCTGGGCGGTGCCGGCCACAACGGCTTCCTGCTGGGCGAGGACCGGCTCGGGCCGGCCGGGGAGGACGGCCCCGACCTGCGCACGCCGCGTGCCATGGTGACGAACGTGCGCTTCGTCCCCGGCTCGCACAGCGCTGGGCTCACCGTCGAGAACTGGAGCGACATGGCCGATTTCGTGCTGGACGGGCGCCTGCCGCTGGCGGCGAACGCGGCGGTGCGCCTCGATCCGACGATCGCCCGGCTCGGACGCTGGAGCGGCGCCGTCTGGATCCTGCTGGCCCTGCTGGCGGCGGCGCTGGTCGCGGCACCGTGGCTCGCGCTCCATGCCGCGGGCGGGTGGCCGGGGGTATTCGCCGGCATGGCTCTTCTGGCCGTCCTGGCGCTCTTGAACGCCGTCCTGACCAAGGCGTGACCGCGCGCGGCGGTCTATTCCTTGCGGCCGTACAGGTCGTTCATCTGCTTCTGCAGCGTGGCCAGATCGCGGCGCAGCTGGTCGATGGAGTCCCTGGTCTCGGGCGTGGGCGCCGGTTCGGTCGATGCCGGCGCGTCGTCCGGCGATCCACCGGGGCGGGACGTGGGTGGCACGAACGGGTTGAAGATGCGCATCGCCTGTTCGATCGCCGCCATGTTGTGCCGGCTCACCTCCTCGATGGCGGTCAGCGGGTTGGCGCGTCCGAACGAAGTCTCGACCTGCTTGCGCATCGCCTCCTGATTCTGCTGGAACCAGGACATCGTCGAATCGAGATATTGCGGCAGCATCCACCGCATGTTGTCGCCGTAGCAGGTGATGATCTGGCGCAGGAAATTCTCGGGCAGCAGGCTCTGCCCCTTGCCCTCTTCCTCGACGATGATCTGGGTGAGGACGGCGCGGGTCAGGTCTTCCTTGGTCTTCGCGTCGTAGACGACGAAGTCCACGCCGTCCTGGACCATCTGGCGCAGGTCGTCGAGCGTGACGTAGGCGCTGCTCCGCGTGTCGTAGAGGCGGCGGTTCGCGTACTTCTTGATGACGACCTTGTCGTCCGTCTTGCTCTCTGGCATGGCCTCTCGCCGTCGGGTGTGGCCGCACGCGCAGCATAGCAGGCGCGAAAGCCGGTTGCGAAGAGTGTGCTTGTCGCGCCCGCCGATGGCTTGGGCAGGGCGCCTCCGCCACAGGCAGAAAGCGCCTGAACGGTCGGTATCCCGCTCGCTGCACTGCGATGCCGAGCGGTGTCGAGGCCCTGCACTGGCCGGGCGCCCGCGCAGTCCCTATAATCGACACATGACGGACGAGCCGGACCCGGCGCTCATCGCACGCCGCTATGTCGATCTCTGGCAGCGGCAGGTTTCGGGGGTCGTGCCGGATCCGTCGGTCATGGATGCCGCGGCGCTGTATCTGCGCAGTCTCATGGGCCTGACGGCGCCGGGGCAGTTGGGCGAGACCGCACGCAATCGACATGTCGACACGCGATCCCCATCGGGACGCGGTTCCGGATCGGGCTCCGGTGCCGAACACGGGCCGGCAGGGCCCGCGCCCGCTTCCGCTGCATCTGGCGACCGCGATGGTGGGCTGGACGAGTTCGCTCGCCGCCTTGCCGCTTGCGAGGAGCGGATCGCCGATCTGGAAGGGCGGCTTGCGCGACGAGGGCGCGGCGCTGGCGCGCGATCTCGCCGCGGTCCCGCCTGACGACCTCGCCGCCGTCGTAGCGGCCGAAATCGCCGGGCGCTCGGCCCGCCTGCTGTCCGCCGTCGAACGCTATCGCGGCCATCCGGGCGGGGCCCGGCAGTCGCCCGCGGACGTCGTGTGGGCGGAGGGCTCGACACGGCTCCTCGACCTCGGCCCGCCGGACGGCATCCCGCTCCTGGTCGTCCCGTCGCTGATCAACCGCTGGTACATTCTCGACCTCATGCCCGAACGCAGCTTCCTTGCGCGGCTGGTGAGCCGGGGCGTGCGCCCCTTCGTCGTCGACTGGGGCGCGCCGGGTGAGGCGGAGCGCGGCTTCACGCTCGACGACTACATCGCCGGCCGACTGGACGGTGCGCTCGACGCCGCGCAGCGCGTCGCCGGGTCGCCGGTGGCCGTGCTCGGCTACTGCATGGGCGGCCTGCTGGCGACATCCCTGGCTCTGCGCCGCCAGGACGAGGTGCCGGCTCTGGCCGTCGTCGCCTCGCCCTGGGACTTCCACGCCGTCGGGCCGGACGAGGGCCGGCGCGCCGAACTGTCGCTGGCGATGCTGGAGCCGCTGATCGCGGCGGGCGGCGAACTCCCCGTGGACGCGATCCAGTGGCTGTTCCACAGCCAGGAGCCGTTTCAGGTGATCGACAAGTTCCTGCGCTTCGGCGCGCTGCCGCCGGACTCGTCCCAGGCCGCTTTGTTCGTCGCGGTCGAGGACTGGGTCAACGACGGTGTGCCGCTCGCCGGCGCCGTGGCGCGCGCCTGCCTGGGCGGGTGGTACGCCCGCAACGAGCCGGGCCGCGGCGAATGGCACGTCGCCGGCCGGCGCGTCGACCCGGCGGCGTGGCGCCGGCCGTTCCTCGCCATCGTGCCGACGCGCGACCGCATCGTGCCGCCGCCCTCGGCCGCCGCACTGGCGGATGCCGTGGCGGGCGCCGAGCGGATCGAGACCCGGGGCGGCCATATCGGCATGATCGTCGGCGATGCCGCGCCGGCCGTGACCACGCGGATCGCCGACTGGCTGCACGATGCCGCCCGAGCCTTCAATTGTTCGGCCGGCGCGGTGCGCCTATAAGGGCTGATCGCCGGTTCGTCCGGCTCGATTGGTCCGCCCCATCCGATCTCACCCACGTGACGGCGCGGACGAGGAGAAGCCCATGGGCAGCGAAATCGTGATCACCGGCGCCGCGCGCACGGCGGTCGGATCCTTCAACGGCGCGTTCGCGCAGATGACCGCCGACCAGCTCGGCACCGTCGCCATCGGCGAGGCCCTGCGCCGCGCCAAGGTGGACGCGGGCGAGGTCTCCGAGGTCGTGATGGGACAAGTGCTGACGGCGGGGCAGGGGCAGAACCCGGCACGCCAGGCGGCCATCCGGGCCGGGGTGCCCGACAGCGTCCCCGGCTATACGATCAACCATGTCTGCGGGTCGGGCGTGAAGTCGGTGGCGCTCGCCGCCCAGGCCATCCTGACCGGCGACAGCGCCATCGTCGTCGCCGGCGGGCAGGAGAGCATGACCCAGGCGCCGCACTGCACCTATCTGCGCGCCGGCCACAAGATGGGCGACGCCAGTCTGGTCGACACGATGATCCGCGACGGCCTGTGGGACGCCTTCAACGGCTATCACATGGGCAACACGGCCGAGAACGTCGCCGAGAAGTGGCAGATCACGCGCGAGGAGCAGGACGCGTTCGCGGCCGCCTCGCAGCAGAAGGCCGAGGCGGCGCAGAAGGCCGGCCGCTTCAAGGACGAGATCGTCCCCGTCACCATCAAGACCCGCAAGGGCGACGTCGTCGTCGACACCGACGAGCATCCGCGCCACGGCACCACGATCGAGGCGCTGGCCAAGCTGCGCCCCGCTTTCACCAAGGACGGTTCGGTCACGGCCGGCAACGCCTCGGGTATCAACGACGGTGCCGCGGCGGTCGTCCTCATGAGTGCCGCCGAGGCCGAGCGTCGCGGCGCCGAACCGCTCGCCCGCATCGTCTCCTGGGCGCAGGCCGGCGTGGACCCGGCGGTCATGGGCAGCGGCCCGATCCCGGCGACGCGGCGCGCCCTGGAAAAGGCCGGCTGGACCATCGACGACCTCGACCTGATCGAGGCGAACGAGGCCTTCGCCGCCCAGGCCCTGGCGGTCGGCAAGGACCTGCGCTGGGATCCGGCCAAGGTGAACGTCAACGGCGGCGCCATCGCCATGGGCCACCCGATCGGCGCCTCCGGCACGCGCATCCTCATCACCCTGCTGCACGAGATGGCCCGCCGCGATGCCAAGCGTGGCCTCGCCACGCTGTGCATCGGTGGCGGCATGGGCATCGCCATGTGCGTGGAACGTTAGAAGCGCCGCCGCGCTGCCGGTCTTTCCGACAGCGCGGCTTCGCGGCTTCCTACCCCGCCTGTTTCCCCGACGCGGCGTTGACGCCCATCGACTGGAAGTAGCGGCGGATGTTGCGGGCGGCCTGGCGGATGCGGTGCTCGTTCTCGACCATCGCGATCCGGACATAGCCCTCGCCGTCCTCGCCGTAGCCGATGCCGGGTGCCACGGCGACGCCCGCGTGGGTCAGCAGCTGCTTGGAGAACTCCAGCGAGCCCATGTGGGCGAGGGCCGGGGGCAGCGGCGCCCAGGCGAACATCGAGGCGCGCGGCGGCGGGATGTCCCAGCCGGCCCGGCCGAAGCTCTCGACCAGCACGTCGCGCCGCGACCGGTAGAGCTGGCGGTTCTTCTCGACGATGTCCTGCGGGCCGTTCAGTGCGGCCACGGCCGCCGCCTGGACCGGCGTGAAGGCGCCGTAGTCGAGATAGCTCTTCACCCGCGTCAGCGCGCTGATCAGGCGCTTGTTGCCGACCGCGAAGCCGATGCGCCAGCCGGCCATCGAGTAGGTCTTCGACATCGAGGTGAACTCCACCGCGAGGTCCTTGGCGCCCGGCACCTGGAGCAGCGACGGCGTCGGCTGCCCGTCGTAGTAGAGCTCGGAATAGGTGAGGTCGGACAGCAGCCAGACCCCGTGCTCCTTCGCCCAGGCGACGAGGCGCTCGTGGAAGGCGAGGTCGACCACCTCGGCCGTCGGGTTGGACGGGTAGCAGACGACCAGCGCCGACGGCTTCGGCACCATGAACTTGACGGCGCGGTCGAGCGCCTCCCAATAGCGCTCGTCGGGTGTCGTCGGCACCGAGCGGACGCTGCCGCCGGCGATGATGAAGCCGAAGGAGTGGATTGGATAGCCCGGGTTTGGCGCCAGGATGACGTCGCCCGGCGCCGTGATCGCCTGGGCGAGATTGGCGAGACCCTCCTTCGAGCCGAGGGTCACCACGACCTCGTGCTCGGGATCGAGTTCGACGTTGAAGCGCCGGGCGTAGTAGGCGGCCTGGGCCTTGCGCAGGCCGGGAATGCCCTTGGAGGCCGAATAACCGTGCGCGTCGGGCTTCATCGCCACTTCGCACAGCTTCTCCAGCACGTGCTGCGGCGGCGGCAGGTCCGGGTTGCCCATGCCGAGGTCGATGATGTCCCGCCCGCTAGCTCGCGCCTCGGCCCGCATCGCATTCACTTCGGCGATGATGTACGGGGGCAGGCGCTTGATGCGGTAGAACTCTTCGGAATTCATTTTCAACCTCGCGAAAGATGGCCCCTGCGTAGCGCAAGCGCGCGCGTTCCGCTACGTCCTTCGGGACGCGCCCTGTGAGCCGGGGAAGGCCCGGCCGCGCACGAGGATCATCGGCGTCGGCCGCGACGGCACTGCGGCGTCGTTGCGGCAGCATTGAGATGGCGCGGTCTTCTGCCGGCGGGGGACCGAACCCGCCGCGCCGCTTCGTTCGTTCATGACGATACCAGACTCTGAGCCCCGGCGGGATTGTCGGATCGGCGCGCCCGGATCGAAGCACAGTGACAGTCGGTCCGGTTCGACCGAGACTGGCAATAATAAAATACGGGAGGAGACGATGACACGCGTCGCAGTGATCACCGGAGGCACCCGCGGCATCGGTGCCGAAGTCTCGAAGGGCCTGCACAAGGCCGGCTACAAAGTCGTCGCCAATTATCATCGCAACGTCGAGGGCGCCGAGCGCTTTCACGACGAAACCGGCATTCCCGTGGAATCGTGGAACGTCGCCGACTACGACGCCTGCGACGAGAGCGTCCTGCGCATCGCCGACAAATACGGCCCCGTCGACATCCTCATCAACAATGCCGGCATCACCCGCGACGTCGTCCTGCACCGCATGCCCAAGGAGGCATGGCACGACGTCATCGAGACGAACCTCACCTCCTGCTACAACATGTGCCGCACGGTCATCCCCGGCATGCGCGAGCGCGGCTTCGGCCGGATCGTGAACATCGGCTCGATCAACGGCCAAGCCGGGCAGGTCGGGCAGTGCAACTATGCCGCCGCCAAGGCCGGCATGTTGGGCTTCACCAAGGCGCTCGCCCTGGAGAGCGCGCCGAAGGGCATCACCGTCAACGCCATCTGCCCCGGCTATGTCGACACCGAGATGGTGCAGGCGGTGCCGGAGAAGGTGCGCGAGGTCATTCGCAGCCGGATCCCGGTCGGCCGCTTCGGCGACCCGCGCGAGATCGCGCACGCCGTGCTCTTTCTGATCGCCGACGACGCCATGTTCTGTACCGGCGCCACGCTGGCGATCAACGGCGGGCAATACATGTCGTGAGGTGTCCGCCGCGCTCCGGCCTGCTATTGTCCGGCACGCCGCCTCGCTGCCGAACTCCGGGCCTCATGCGTTGACAGATCCCGTCCCGACCCAGGCCGCATCGGTCGCCGCCGATGCCGCGCCCGACGTCCGCACCTATCCGGCCCGTCCGATCGTCGGGGTCGGCGTCGTCGTCTGGCGCGGCGACCGCGTCCTGCTGATCCAGCGGGGCAAGGCCCCGCGCCGCGGCGAATGGAGCATTCCCGGCGGCGCCCAGGAGGTGGGCGAGACGGTCGAGGCGGCCGGACGGCGCGAGGTGCGCGAAGAGACCGGGCTGGAAATCGAGATCACCGGCTTCCTTGCCGTTGTCGACGCGATCCGCCCGGACGACGAAGGCCGCATCCGTTCGCACTACACCCTGATCGACTTCGCGGCCGAGTGGGTGTCCGGCGACCCGGTCGCCGGTGACGATGCCGCCGACTGCCGCTGGGTCCATCCCGACGAACTTCCCGACTACAGCCTGTGGGAGGAGACGCTGCGCATGATCCGCCTGTCGTCCGAGCGCCGTGCGGGGACCTCGCGCTGACGCCTGACGAGGATCTGCGCCGGCGGCTGCGCGCGACCCTGCTGGGTTTCGTCGCAGTGGCGCTCTGGGCGACCCTGGCACTGTTCACCGCGGCGTCGGGCGGCGTGCCGCCGTTCCAGCTGGTCGCCATGGCGTTCGGCCTCTCGGCCTGCCTCTGCCTGGCGAAATGGCTGGTCCGCGGCGAGGACGTGCGCGCCCACCTGCGCCAGCCGGCAGGCGCCTGGGCGCTCAGCGTCGCCGGCCTGTTCGGCTTCCACTTCTTCTATTTCCTGTCGCTCCGCTCCGCGCCGCCGGTCGAGGCGAACCTGATCAACTACACCTGGCCGCTGCTGATCGTGCTGTTCTCCGGCCTGCTGCCGGGCGAGCGCCTGCGCTGGTGGCACCTGGCCGGTGTCGGCATGGGCCTGACCGGGGCGGTCCTGCTCATCGCCGGCCGCGGCGCGGTCGCCTTCGAGGGCGACCATGCGCTCGGCTACGCGGCGGCGGTGTGCTCTGCGCTGGTCTGGTCGACCTACTCCGTCGCCAACCGGCGCTATGCATCGGTGCCGACGGATGCGGTCGGCGGCTTCTGCGGCCTGACGGCCCTTCTGGCGCTCGGCGCGCATCTGGCGTTCGAGGGGACCGTCTGGCCGGACGGTGCGGGGGAGTGGCTGGCGGTCGCGGCGCTCGGCCTGGGGCCGGTCGGCTCGGCCTTCTTCTTCTGGGACTACGGCACGAAGCACGGCGACATCCGCGCCCTCGGTGCGGCCGCCTATGCGGCGCCGCTGCTCTCCACCCTGCTGCTGATCGCCGTCGGGCTGGGCGCGGCGACGCCCGCCGTACTCGCCGCCTGCATCCTCGTCACCGGCGGCGCGCTGCTCGCCTCGCGCGACCTGTTCCGGCGCAGGACCTGAACGCGCTCAGTCCCGCCTGGCGCCCTTGTTCTCGGCCTCGATGTGGAGGGCGTCGGCGCGCATCACCGCGGCCTCGAACCGATCCTCCCAGGTGTCCACCTGCTTGCGCGCGTCCTTGTAGTAGGACGTCCAGCGGATGCCCTTGAGGAACGCCTTGTTCAGGATGCGGCCGCCGAATCGCATCGGGCGGACGATGTCGAACAGCAGGACGACCCGTTCCTCGTCGGTGTTGTTCCACACCTCGTGATCGTAGGTGTCGTCGAAGATCAGCAGTTCGCCCTCGGCCCACATGTTGCTGGTCTGGTCGACCCGCATCGTGCAGTTGGCGCGGTCCTGCGGCACCTTCAGGCCGAGATGGCCGCGCACCAGACCCTTGGTGATGCCGCGATGCGCGGGGATGTGGTAGCCCGGCGATAGGATCGAGAAGAACGCCGTCTCCAGCCCCGGAATCGCGTCCAGCAGTTTCGCCGTCTCGGGGCATTGGGCGCAGTTCTTCGGCGCGCGGTAGCGGAAGCCGTAGAGGATGAAGGTCTTCCAGCGGTCGCCCTGGGCGATCCGCTTCTGGTCGCGCGACACCATCTGGAAGGGCGGCAGCGCATCGCGCGCCTCCAGCACCTTGTCGAGTTCGGCGCGGATGACCTGCCAGTTCTCCTCGAGCGGCCGCAGTTCCGGGAACAGGCTCTTGTCGAGGACCGGCGCGTCGCCGACCAGGGACTGCCTGCCCAGATAGCCGAAGAGCGAGCGTATCGCCCGCTTCCCGAAACGCTTCACATAGCGCCGCCGGCGCTTGCGCAGCCAGTTCAGCGGGCTGTTGGTCGCGGCATCCTGATTCGTGGCCATATGTGTAACCGAAAGGTTCGCGGCGACCGAAACCCGACGCCGGACTGCCATAACGCTGTGGCGGCGAAGACAATTCCTTCCTAATAATGATCCGTGCCCGTTACGTCGAGATATCGAACATCATGTGGCCGCGCGTACAGCTGAAGGTCGGCTGGGGAGACTTGGCTTTCGGTCTCTGGAGCAGCCTGCGCAAACCGGACCGCGACACCGTGGCGCAGCGCGTCGAGGCGCGCTGGTCGCCCGAGGGCGAGGCGCTGACCTGCTTCTCGGTGCGCAGCGGATTCGATCTGGCGCTCCAGGCGCTGGCCCTCCCGCCGGGCAGCGAGATCCTGTTCTCGGCCCTCAACATCAAGGGCATGATCCGCATCGTCGAGAAGCACGGCCTCGTGCCGGTGCCGGTCGACCTCGACATCGAGAAGATGGCGCCGCGGCTCGACCTGATCGAGCGGGCGATCGGGCCGAACACGAAGGCGATCGTGATCGCACACTTGTTCGGGACGCGGCTCGAACTCGACGCGGTCATCGACCTCGCCCACCGCAAGGGACTGGTCGTCTTCGAGGACTGCGCACAGGCGTTCGACGGCAAGGCCTACAAGGGCCATCCCGAATCGGACATCGCGATGTTCAGCTTCGGCCCGCTGAAGACGGCGACCGCCCTCGGCGGCGCGATTCTGCGCGTGCGCGACGCCGCACTCCGGTCGAAGATGCGCGCCATCCAGGATACCTACCCGGTCCAGCCCTCGGGCGCCTATGCCAAGCGCGTCCTGAAGTTCATGGGGCTGAAGATCGTCCTGCTGCCGCCGGTGTTCGGGCTGCTGTTCCGTCTCTGCCACATGATGGGCAAGGATTATGAGGACCCGGTGAGCGATGCCGTGCGCAACGTCGCCAGCCTCGGCTCCAGCCGCAAGATCCGCAAGCGCATGCCGGCGGCGATGCTGGCGGTGCTCGAGCGGCGGCTGATTCGATGGCGCGAGGGCAGCCTCGACGGCTTCGTCCGGATGGGCGATTCGCTGCGGCGCAAGCTCGGCGATTCCGTCGTCCTGCCGGCCTCCGCCAACCGGATCCACAATTACTGGGTCTTCCCGATCCTCACGGACGATCCGATGCGCCTGATCCGGGCGCTGCGCAGCGCCGGATTCGACGGCGCGAACCTGCCGCGGTCGAAGACCGTGTCGGCGCCGCCCGAGCGTCCGGAACTCGAGCCCGACACCGCCAAAGATGCGCTCGACCATCTCGTTGTGCTGCCCTGCTATCCCGGCATGTCCGAGGCCGACCTCGAGCGGCAGGCCAGGATCGTTCGCGAGGTGGCGCGCCCGCACCGGCCGCCGCAGCCGGCGCTCGCCGCCGAGTAGGCAGCCGACGCTTCGACCGACGGGCGACAGCCGTCCGGTCATTTGCCATGCCTGCGGTGTCGGAACCGCTGCCGGCCGAAGGACAGCAATGCTTTTCGACAGCCTCGTCATCCTGCTGCTGATGGTCCTGAACGGGCTGCTGGCGATGTCGGAGCTCGCCCTGGTCTCGTCGCGCAAGGCGCGGCTGAAGGCACTCGCCGACGGGGGCAGCCGCGGCGCGCGGGCCGCGCTGAAGGTCATCGCGGATCCGGGCGAGTTCCTGGCGACCGTGCAGATCGGCATCACGCTCGTCGGCATATTCGCCGGCGCGTTCGGCGGTGCCGCGCTGGCCGAGCCCTTCGGCGCGTGGCTCGACACCCTGCCCGGGGTGGCACCCAACGGCGAGGCGATCGGACTGGCCCTCGTCGTCGTCGCGATTACCTACCTGTCCCTGGTCGTCGGCGAACTCGTTCCGAAGCGGATCGCTCTGCGTCACCCGGAAGCGGTCGCCGCGGCCATGGCGCGCCCGATGCGGATCCTGTCGCGGATCGCGACGCCGGCCGTGTGGCTGCTGAAGGTCTCCACCGACAGGCTGCTTCTGATCCTCGGCCTGCGCGGCGCCCGGGACAGCACCGTCTCCGAGGACGAGATCCGGTCGATGATCGCCGAGGGCACGACGGCCGGCGTCTTCGCACCCCAGGAGAAGGAGATGATCGACGGGGTGCTCCGACTGGCGGACCGCTCGGTCCGGGCGGTGATGACGCCGCGGCGAGACGTCTGCTGGCTGGACGCCGCCGCGCCGGCCGAGTCGCTGCTGGCACAAGTGCGCGACATGCCGTTCACGCGGTTCCCGGTATGCACCGGCAGCCTCGACGAGATCGTCGGCGTCGCGGACACGAACGACCTGCTGTCCCAGCGCCTGAACGACCTGCCGCTCGATCTGCGCGCCTGCGCCAAGCCGGCGCTCGTCGTCCACGACAATCTCAACGTGCTGCGGCTGCTCGACGTCTTCCGGCAGGATCGCAGCCACTTCGCCGTGGTCGTGGACGAGTTCGGCTCGGTGGAAGGGGTCGTGACCCTGACCGACGTCATGGAAGCCATCGCCGGGGAATTTCCGGAAACGGGCGACGAAGCGGAGCCGGGGATCGTCCGGCGCGCCGACGGATCCTGGCTGGTCGACGGCCGGACGCCGATCGACGAACTCCGCGACCGGTTGGACCTGCCGCCCTTCGACACCGACGGCAGCTATCACACGGTGGCCGGCCTGGTCCTGTTCCGTCTCGGCCGCATTCCGGACATGGGCGACGGCATCGATCTGCCGGGCGTTCGCATCGAGGTCGTCGACATGGACGGCCGCCGCGTCGACCGGGTCCTGGTCACCCGGACGGCGGATTCGAGCGACGCGATCATCGGCTAAGGGCGGGCCCCGGATCGTGGCGTCGCGCCCTGGCACCCGTTCCGATCATGGGTTATATCCGATCAGCTATAGCGCTTGACGGAGTCGTGCCCATGGTCTCGATTGCTGCTCTGGCCCGCAGGGCCCGCACGGCCCTCACGAGTTTGGGGCTTCTCGCGACTGTCTGCGTCGGCGGCCAGGCCCAGGCCCGCGACGTGCTCGTCTTCGCCGCCGCCAGCCAGCGCGACGCGGTCGAAGCGGTGATGGCGGCGTGGACGAAGGGCGGCGGCGGTACGGCCAAGGCGTCCTACGAGTCCAGTTCCACGCTGGCCCGCCAGATCGAGCAAGGCGCTCCGGCCGACCTCTTCATCTCGGCGAACGAAACGTGGATGGACTATGTCGCGGAGCGGAAGCTCATCGATCCTGCGACCCGCGTCGACCTCCTCGGGAATACGCTGGTCCTCGTCGGTGCGAAGGGGGTGGCCCCGGTCGCTATCGCCCAGGGCTTCGACCTGCCGGCACTGCTCGGAGACCGCCGTCTCGCGATGGGCGATCCCGACCACGTGCCCGCCGGCATCTACGGCAAGGCGGCGTTGACGAGCCTCGGGGTCTGGGCGGCAGTCGAGCCGAAAGTGGCGCGCGCGGCGAACGTCCGGGCGGCGCTGGCGCTCGTCGCGCGCGGCGAGGCGCCGCTGGGCGTCGTCTACGGATCGGATGCGGCGGCCGATGCCACGGTCGCCGTGGCTGCAACGTTCCCGGCGGACAGCCACCCACCGATCGTCTATCCGGCGGCGGTGCTGGCGGCGAGCGGCGAACCGGATGCCGCGAAGAAGCTGATGGCCTTCCTCAAGACCCCGGAAGCGGCCAAGATCTTCGCCTCCTATGGATTCACCGCGCTGGACTGATCCGCATCGGCATGCCCACCCTCACGCCCCTAGAGTGGGAGGCCCTGACCCTCAGCCTGCGCGTCGCGCTGTGGAGCATGGTGGTCAGCCTGCCGCCGGCCCTCGCCGTCGCTTGGGTGCTCGCCCGCTGCCGGTTTCCCGGCCGGACGCTCCTCGACGGGCTCGTCCACCTGCCGCTGATCCTGCCGCCGGTCGTGACGGGCTACCTGCTGCTCCTGCTGCTCGGCACCCGCGGCCCGGTCGGCGCCTGGCTGAACGAGACCTTCGGCATCGTCTTCGCCTTCCGCTGGACGGGGGCGGTCGTCGCGGCGGCGGTGATGGGCTTTCCGCTGATGGTCCGCGCGATCCGCCTTTCGATCGAGGCCGTCGACAGCCGGCTGGAGGCGGCCGCCGGCACCCTCGGCGCCAGCCCGCCCCTGGTGTTCCTGACGGTGACGCTGCCGCTCATCCTGCCGGGGATCGTCGCCGGCGCCATCCTGGCCTTCGCCAAGGGCATGGGCGAGTTCGGTGCCACCATCACCTTCGTGTCGAACATTCCCGGCGAGACGCGCACCCTGCCGATCGCCATCTACACGCTACTCCAGGTGCCGGGCGGGGAGACGGCGGCGGCGCGGCTGACCGGCATCGCCATCGCCCTCTCGATGCTGGCCCTGGTCGGGTCGGAACTGCTGGCTCGGCGCATCTCCAGGCGGATTCGCGGCCTTGACGCTGTCCGTTGACGTCGAGCGCCGGCTCGGCGCCTTTTCCGTCTCCGTCCGGTTCGAAGCGGGTGCCGGCGTGACCGCCCTGTTCGGCAGGTCCGGCGCCGGCAAGACCTCGGTCGTCGACATGATCGCCGGCCTGCTGCGCCCGGACGCCGGACGAATCGTCGCCGAGGGCGATGTCCTTTTCGACGCTGCCGCCGGCATCGACCTGCCGCCGCATCGCCGCGGCATCGGCTACGTCTTCCAGGACAGCCGCCTGTTCCCGCATCTCACGGTCCGCCAGAACCTGCTCTACGGCCGCTGGATCGGCCGGCGCGGTTCGCGCGCGACGCTCCGTCCGGTCATCGAGATGCTCGGCATCGGTCATCTGCTCGGCCGCCGTCCCGCCGCGCTGTCCGGCGGCGAGCGCCAGCGGGTGGCGCTCGGCCGCGCGCTGCTCGCCGCACCCCGCCTGCTGCTGATGGACGAACCGCTCGCCTCGCTGGACGGGCCGCGGCGCGAGGAGATCCTGCCCTATATCGAGCGCCTGCGCCGCGAGGCGGGCATCCCGATCGTCTATGTCAGCCATTCGCTGTCGGAGGTCGTGCGTCTAGCCGACACGATGGTGCTGCTGTCGGAGGGGCGCGTCGCCGCGGCGGGCTCCGTGGCCTCGGTCATGGCGCGCACCGATCTTCCGATGCTCACCGGCCGGCAGGAGGCAGGCGCCGTGCTCGAGGCGCGCGTGGCGGAGCATGTCGCCGCCTTCGGCCTCACCGTGCTCGACACGCCGGCCGGGCGGCTGCGCGTGCCCCATGTCGACCTGCCGGTGGGATCGTCTCTGCGGCTGCGCATCCGTGCGCGCGACGTGATGGTGGCGACCGTCGCGCCGGAGGGACTGAGCGCCCTCAACCAGCTTCCCGCCGAGGTCGTCGAGATCGGTCCGCCGCACGGTGCGGCCGTCGAACTGCGGCTCGCCTGCGGATCCGTGCCGCTGCTCGCGCGCGTCACGCTTCAGTCGGTCGATGCGCTCGGCCTCGCGCCCGGCCGCCGCGTCTGGGCGGTGATCAAGAGCGTGGCCTTGGCCTCGGAGCCGGACTCGGACGCCGACCTCGTCGTGCACGAGACCTGACCGCCCGTCAGCTCGAGCGCCGGCCCAGCACCTGCAGCAGTTCGGCCACCTTGCGCCGCTGCTCGCCGGCGTCGCCGCTGGCGATGGCGTGCTCGACGCAGTGCTCGACATGGTCCTTCAGCACTTCCTCCTCGACGCGCTGGAGGGCGGCGCGGACCGCCTGCACCTGGGTGATCACGTCGATGCAGTAGCGGTCCTCCTCGACCATGCGGGCGATGCCGCGCACCTGGCCCTCGATGCGGGCGAGGCGCTTGAGGCAGGAACTGGTGGTTTCGCTTTTCACCTTGATACCATACCCCCCTAAAGTATATCTGCGGTCAAGAGATGAGGGCGCGGGATGCTTTCGTCAAGCATCGGCCATCCGCGCACCTGCGACCGCTCGCACCTGGAGGATGTATGTCGGCCTGCTGCCATACGCACGCTGCAAAGCATGATCACGCCGCGTCTGCCGGCGCGACCGTGAAGGATCCGGTCTGCGGCATGACCGTCGATCCCGCCACGGCGAAACACAGCGCCAGCCACGGCGGGGAGACCTACTGGTTCTGCAGCGCGCGCTGCCGCGAGCGCTTCGAGGCGGAGCCGGAGCGCTGGCTGAACCCGCAGCCACAGGAACCGGCGGCCGGCAGCGAAGGCGCGCTGCACGTCTGTCCGATGTGCGAGGGCGTCGAGAAGATGGGTCCCGGCACCTGCCCGAAGTGCGGCATGGCGCTGGAGCCGGCCAATCCCGCGGCGGCGAAGACGACCCGCTACACCTGTCCGATGCATCCCGAAATCGTGCGCGACGAGCCGGGCGAGTGTCCGATCTGCGGGATGGCGCTGGAGCCGGTCGCCGTGACGGCGGAGCAGGGGCCCAATCCCGAACTCGTCGACTTCCGGCGCCGCTTCATCGTCGGATCCGTCTTCACCGTGCCGCTCTTCCTGCTCGCGATGGGCACGCATCTCGTCGACCTGCACGACGTCGTCTCCCCTATCGTCTCCCACTGGATCCAGTTCGCACTGGCGACGCCGGTCGTGCTCTGGGCGGGGCTGCCGTTCTTCGAGCGCGCGTGGGCGTCTCTCGTGACGCGCAATCTCAACATGTTCACGCTCATCGGCCTCGGCACCGGTGCGGCCTATGCCTACAGCGTCGTCGCGACGGTGGCGCCGGGCATCTTCCCTGAGGGCTTCCGCCTGCACGACGGCGGCGTCGACGTCTATTTCGAGGCGGCGGCCGTGATCGTCGTGCTCGTGCTGTTGGGCCAGATCCTCGAACTGCGCGCCCGCGAGCGGACCGGCGGCGCCATCCGCGCCCTGCTCGACATGGCGCCGAAGACGGCGCGCCGGCTCACCGACGACGGCGCCGACGAGGAGGTCCCGCTCGAGCGGATCCGGGTGGGCGACCGCCTGCGTGTCCGTCCCGGCGACCGGGTGCCGGTCGACGGCGCGGTCGTCGATGGCCGCAGCAGCGTCGATGAGTCGATGGTCACCGGGGAGCCGATGCCGGTGCAGAAGGCGGCGGGCGATCCGGTGATCGGCGGCACGCTCAACGGTGCCGGCGGCTTCGTCATGCGCGCCGACAAGGTGGGCGAGGACACGCTGCTCTCCGGCATCGTCCAGATGGTCGCGTCCGCCCAGCGCAGCCGCGCGCCGATCCAGCGCACCGTCGACCGCGTCGCCGGCTACTTCGTCCCGGTGGTGGTCGCGGCGGCCGTGCTCGCCTTCGCCGCATGGGCGATCTTCGGCCCGCCGCCGGCCCTGGCGCACGCGCTGATCGCGGCCGTCGCCGTCCTGATCATCGCCTGCCCCTGCGCGCTGGGGCTCGCCACGCCGATGTCGATCATGGTCGGCACGGGCCGCGGCGCGGGCGAGGGGCTGCTGTTCCGCAACGCCGAAGCGCTGGAGGTCTTCGAGGGGATCGACACGCTGGTCGTCGACAAGACCGGCACGCTGACGGAGGGCAAGCCGAAGGTCGTCGCGGTCCGCACGGTCGGCGACCGCGGCGAGGACGACCTGCTCGCCCTGGCGGCCGGGCTCGAACGCGGCAGCGAGCATCCGCTGGGTGCCGCCATCGTCGCTGCTGCAGAATCGCGCGGTCTCTCCGTGTCGGATGCCGCCGACTTCGCCTCGGAAAGCGGCGAGGGCGTTCACGGCACGGTCGGTGGCCGCCGGATCGCGCTCGGCAACGTCCGTCTCATGGAGCGGCTCGGCGTCGATCCCGGCCCGCTCCTCGACCTCGCCGAGACGCTCCGGGCGGACGGGGCGACTGCGATGCTGGTGGCGATCGACGGCGCCGCGGCCGGCGTCGTCGCCGTGGCCGACCCGGTCAAGGAAGGTACCGCCGAGGCGCTGCGCGCGCTGCACGCCGAGGGACTGCGCATCGTCATGCTGACGGGCGACAGCCGCACGACGGCGCGGGCCGTGGCTGCCGGGCTGGGCATCGACGAGGTCGAGGCCGAGGTCCTGCCGGCCGACAAGGGCCGCACGATCGAGCGCCTGCGCGGCGAGGGGCGGCGGGTCGCAATGGCCGGCGACGGCATCAACGACGCGCCGGCACTGGCCGCCGCCGATGTCGGCATCGCCATGGGCACCGGCACCGACGTCGCGATCGAGAGCGCCGGGGTGACCTTGGTCAAGGGCGACCTGCGCGGCATCGTCCGCGCCCGCCGGCTCAGCCGCGCCACGATGCGCAACATCCGCCAGAACCTGTTCCTGGCCTTCGTCTATAACGCCATCGGCGTGCCGATCGCCGCGGGCGTGCTCTATCCCGTGCTGGGCATCCTGCTCAGCCCGATGGTCGCTGCGGTGGCGATGAGCCTCAGCTCCGTCTCGGTCATCGGCAACGCGCTCCGGCTGCGGCGCGCGCGGCTTTAGGACGCCTCAGGGCGCCGGACCGTCGAGCGGGCGGTCCGGGCGCCTGTAGTGCGGGATCGACCAGCCGAAGACGATAGCGGCGGCGCGCAGGCCGAAGGCGACGGCGAACGCCGCCACCGCGCGCTCCGGCCCCTCCGGCGCGAAAGGCTGCAGCGACACGTAGGTGAGGGCGCCGGCGAGAGCCGCGGTCGCATAGATCTCCTTGTGCAGCAGCAGCGGCCGCTCGCCGCACAGAATGTCGCGCAGCACGCCGCCGAAGGCCGCGGTGATCACCCCCATGGTGACGGCGACCGAGGCGGAGGCGCCTGTCGCCAGCGCCTTCTCCGCGCCCGCGACGGCGAAGAGCGCCATGCCGAGCGCGTCGGCCCATAGCAGCGCCCGGTAGCGCGACGTTAGCAGCCGCGCCAGCCAGAAGACGGGCAGCGCCGCGGCGAGGCACACCCATAGATAGACCGGCTTCTGCACCCAGAACACGGGGCCGATGCCCAGCAGCAGGTCCCGGATCGTCCCGCCGCCGATGGCGGTGACCGTGCCGATCACGATGAACCCGAACGGGTCCATCTCGCGCCGCGCCGCCGTCAGCGCGCCCGACACGGCGAACACGGCGAGCCCCGCCAGTTCGAGGGCGGAATAGGCCCCCTGCAGGATCTCGATCGTCGGCGCCATGCGCTCTCTCCGGTCGTCTCGGCAGCGGTCGTCGTCAATGCTCGTCGGCGGCGGCAGTGGCCCCGCACGGGGTCCGTTCACAGGGTGCCGCCGTGCCGCCATACTCGGCCGCGTCGCCACAGGAAGGGAAGAGCGCCCGTGCTGCAGCAGATTGCCGATCTTCGCGAGGAAGGCGCCGAACTCCACGCCCTTCTGGCCGGGCTGGCCGACGCGGACTGGGAGCGCGAGACCCTCTTCAAGCGCTGGACGATCAACGACATCGTCCAGCATCTGCATTTCGGCGACGAGATGGGCATGGCGTCGCTGCGCGGGCCCGACGATTTCACGGCGCTGATGGCCGACGTCAGGGCGCAGCGCGAGACCGGCCTGACGCGCGTCGAGGAGACGCGCAAGCGCCTCGGCGACCCGCGCGGCCACGCGCTGCTATCCCTCTGGAAGGGCCATCTCGACACCCTCTGCGACGCGCTGGATGCCCGCGATCCCGCCGCGCGGATCACCTGGGCCGGTCCCGACATGAGCGTGCGCATGTTCGCCACCGCCCGGCAGATGGAGATCTGGGCGCACGCCCAGGCCATCTGGGACGTGCTCGGCCTGGAGCGCGGCTGCGCCGACCGGCTGCAGAACATCGCCGTCATTTGCGTGAAGACTTTCGGCTGGACCTTCGTGAATCGGAAGCTGCCGGTCCCCGAGACCGTGCCCCATGTGCGCCTGACCGCGCCCTCGGGCACCGTCTGGGAGTGGAACGATCCGGCCTCGCCGAGCGCCATCGAGGGCGATGCGGTCGCCTTCTGCCAAGTCTGCACCCAGACGCGAAATATCGCCGACACCGACCTGGTCGTGCGCGGCGACGCCGCGGAGCGCTGGATGGCCTTGGCGCAGTGTTTCGCCGGTCCGCCGGAGGATCCTCCGGCACCCGGCCTGCGCCGCCGCGCCGCGGAACCGGTCGCGCGCGCCGCGGCGACCTGATCGCCGCTCGCGTTCGCGGTTGCGGCGCCCGCCGGGCATCGTCATGTTGCGGCCATCGGCGCCGACGATCGGCGCCCGGAGTGGAGATGCATCATGCAGGCGCAGCTGAGCGACGACGAGATCGAGGCTCTCGACGCCTTCCTCATGTCGGATGCGGCCCCCGAGGACTGCATGCTCATCTCGGACCTCGACGGCTTCCTGACGGCCGTCGCGATCGGCCCGGATGAGGTGCAGCCGGCCGAATGGCTCCCGGTGGTGTGGGGCGAGGAGGAGCCGGAGTTCGAGGACGCGGCGCAGGCGGAAGCGATGGTTGGGCTGATGCATCGCCGCATCGCCAACATCCGCCGTCAGGTGGTCGAGGACCCGGACGAGTACGCGCCCTGGTTCTGGGCCGACGACGACGACAATCCGGTCGCCATCGCCTGGGCCGAGGGCTTCCTCGCCGCGATCGACCTGCGGCCGGAAGCATGGCAGCCGCTGCTGGAATCCGAAGAGGGCCTGCAGCTCGTCGGCCCGATCGCGATCTTCTGGCCGGCGGCGGAGGATGCGGCGCCCGCGGAGGACGACGGCGATCTCGAGGAACTGCAGCTGCAGATGGCGGAACTGATCCCCGACGCCGTCGTCGGCATCGGCAAGTTCTGGGCGTCCGCCAGGCTTCACTAATCGTTTCGGAGACGTGCGGATGGATGCGCTTTTCGACCTCAGCGGGAAGGTGGCGCTGGTCACCGGCGGCAGCCGCGGGCTGGGCTACCAGATGGTCAAGGCCTTTGCGGCGCACGGTGCCGACGTGATCGTCACCAGCCGCAAGGTCGACAATTGCCGGGCCGTCGCGGCCGAGGTCGAGGGGATGGGCCGCCGGGCGCTCGCCTATGGCTGCAACGTCGCCCGCTGGGAGGAACTGGACGGTCTGGTCGAGGCGGCCTATGCCGCCTTCGGCAAGGTCGACATCCTGGTGAACAATGCCGGCAGCTCGCCCCTGGCGCCGTCGTCGCTGGAGACGAGCGAGCAGCTGTTCGACCGCATCGTGTCGCTGAACTTCAAGGGGCCGTTCCGCCTCTGCGCGATGATCGGCAGCCGCATGGCGGCGGGCGACGGCGGCTCGATCATCAACGTGTCGAGCGCCGGGGCCCTGCGTCCGCGCCCGGAGATCGCGCCCTATGCCGGTGCCAAGGCGGCACTCAATGCCGTCACCACGGCCTTCGCCTTCGAGTACGGGCCGAAGGTGCGGGTGAACACCATCTCGCCCGGCCGCTTCCTGACCGACGTCTCCGAAGCCTGGTCGGAGGAGCACAAGAAGAACCCGACGGCCGCCCTGCGCCGCAGCGGCCTGCCGGAGGAGATCGTCACCGCCGCCCTCTACCTCGCGAGCGACCGGTCGAGCTTCACCACGGGATCGATCGTCAGGGTCGACGGCGGCATCGCCTGAGCTGGCGTACGTGCTTCGAGACGGGCCGCCCGTGGCGGCCCTCCTCAGCACGAGGGTGTGATGTTCATATCACCCCACACCGGCCTCGTCCTGAGGAGCCCGCGTCAGCGGGCGTCTCGAAGGACGCCCCCGGGCACCGCTCTCACAACCCCTCGCAGCCGAGCTTCCTGAGCGTCGCCTCGACCCAGCTGCGGTCGATGGTGCCGGCCTTTGTCGCGGCCATCTGCTTCTCCTCGGCGGCCTGCTTCGCCTCGGCGTCGCGCGCGACCGTCTCCAGCGCGTCGTAGGGCACGCAGAGCAGCCCGTCCTCGTCGCCGATCATCAGGTCGCCCGGCTCGACCACCATGCCGTCGATCGCGACCGGCACGTTGATCTCGCCCGGCCCGTCCTTGTAGGGGCCGCGGTGCGTGATGCCGGCGGCGAACACCGGAAAGGCGCCGGCGTGAATCGCGGCATAGTCGCGGATCGCGCCGTTGATGACGAAGCCGCCCAGCCGGCGGTGCTCGGCGAAGGCCAGCATCAGTTCGCCGATGATGGCGTTGGTCAGGTCGCCGCCGGCGTCCACGACGATCACGTCGCCGGGATCGGCGATATCGAGCGCCCGATGCACCATCAGATTGTCGCCGGGCCGCGTCTTCACCGTGAAGGCGGGTCCGGCCATCACGCCGCCGGCATGCATCGGCCGCAGCCGCGCGCCGCCCGCCGTCATCCGCGCCATCACGTCGCTGACGTTGGCGACCGGCAGCTTCGCGAACCGCGCGACCGTCGCCTCGTCGACCTTGCGCGTGCGCGCAGCGATCCTGAATCCCTGTCCCATTGCCGAATGTCCTTCCTGCGGCTTCCGTGTGCTGGCCGGCATCCTATAGGACGGCCGGGGCGGCGACAGCCCGTGTCGCGCCGGACGCTCCTCCTGCTAGACTGCCGGCTTGCGGCCGGGCACAAGGCCGGCATCGCGGGGAAACGGCGCCATGCAGGCCAGGGGTTCGCAGACAAGCGGTTCGCAGGCCAGCGATTCGATAGAGACACGCGCCTCCTGGGTCGTGGCGACGGCGGCGTTCACGATCATCATGATCTCGTTCGCCACGCCCTACATCGTCATCGTCGGGCTGAAGCCGATCGCCGAGGACATGGGCGGGCTGCGCTCGACGCCAGCACTCGCCGCGTCGCTGGCCTATCTCGGCACCGCCACCGGCGGCATCGGCATGGGCTGGTGGGCGGACCGGGCCGGGGTGATCCGTCCGGTGCTGCTCGGCGTGGTCATGGTCGCGCTGGGCGCGATGCTCGCCAGCACCGGCAGCATCTGGGCGCTCTATGTCGGCTACGGCCTCATGGTGGGGCTGCTCGGCAATTCCGGCCTGTTCGCGCCGCTCCTCACCTATGTCAGCCGCTGGTTCGACCGTCGGCGCGGCGTCGCGATCAGCCTCGTCACCAGCGGCCAGCAGATTGCCGGCGCGCTCTGGCCGCCGCTGTTCGGCCTCGCCATCGGCGCCTTCGGCTGGCAGCAGACGATGTTCTGGTTCGGCGTCCTGGCCCTCTGCGCCCTGCTGCCGCTCACCTGGTTCATGCGCCGCGAGCCGCCGGCGCCGTCTGCGAGCACCGTCGCCGCCGACCCGGTGAAGAACGCACCCGTGCTCGGGCTCCGACCGAACCTCGTCTTCGGCCTGCTGTGCACCGCGATCGTCGGCTGCTGCATTCCGATGTCGATGCCGATGGGCCACCTCGTCGCCTTCTGCAGCGACCTCGGCTTCGCCCCGGCGCGCGGTGCCGAGATGCTGTCGCTGCTGCTCTTCTGCGCCTTCCTCAGCCGCATCTTCTGGGGAACGCTGTCCGATCGTATCGGCGGGCTGCGCACCGTGCTCGCCGGGACCACCTGCCAGGCGGTGGGGATGGCGCTGTTCGGCGTCGTCGACGATTTCGTCGGCCTCTACATCCTGTCCGCCGCCTTCGGGCTCGGCTTCGGCGGCATCGTGCCGAGCTACGTCTTGACGGTGCGCGAGCACTTCCCGTCAGCCGAGGCGGGCTGGCGCATCGCCACGCTGGTCTTCTTCGGCCTCAGCGGCATGGCGGCCGGCGGCTGGCTCGCCGGCGTCATCTACGACTGGGCGGCGCATTACCAGCCCGCCTTCATGCTGGGCCTCGCCTTCAATCTCTGCACGGTCGCCATCGTCGCCAGCCTCGTCATGCGTGACCGCCGGCCGTCGCGCCGCGACGCCAATGAACTCCCGGCCACCGCTTGACAGCCGGATGCGGTGAGCCGCGTCATACGCCTGCGGTTGTGCCGAGGATAATTGAACGGTCACGGGCGCTGCACCGCTCCGGCCGGAGCGGTGCGCCGGAACGACGGCCGAGGTTCCAGCTGCGGAGGTCGCCATGCTCACGCTTCCAATCCTGAAGAAGCTCTACGAAACGGCGGAGGACGAGACCCTTTCGGTCTTCGCCGAGCAGGCCGAAGCGGTGCTCGGCGAGTTCGGCATCCTGGCCGCGCGCGAGCGCCTGCACTTCTTCCTGGCGCAGATCGGTCACGAGTCGGGCGGCCTGAAGATCCGCTGCGAGAACATGAACTACTCGCCCGAGCGCCTGATGCAGGTCTGGCCGCGGCGCTTCCCCGACCTCGCGTCCACCAACGGTTTCGCCCGCGCGCCGGAAGCCCTGGCCAACAACGTCTATGGCGGGCGCATGGGCAACGATGCGCCCGGCGACGGCTGGAAATATCGCGGTCGTGGCTTCATCCAGATCACCGGCAAGGACGGCTATCGCCAGGTCGGCGAGCGTGCCGGCCTCGACCTCGTCGCGGATCCGGACCAGGCGCTCGATCCCAGGAACTGCCTGCGCATCGCCTGCGCCTTCTGGGACTGGAAGCGGATCAATCCGCTGTGCGACGCGGGCGACTTCACTGCGGTGACGCGCCGGATCAACGGCGGCACCGTCGGCATGCAGGACCGGTTCGCCTGGCTGACCAAGGTCCAGGCGCTCGTTCCGTGGGCGCCGCGGCCGGGCGCGCGGCGTACGGAGGCCGATCTCTCGCTGGACGAGATCAAGGCCGCGCAGGCGTGTCTGAAGGGGTGCGGTTTCTACGAGGGCTCGATCGACGGCATCTTCGGCAGGAACAGCCGCGGCGGCCTGAAACAGTTCCAGGCGGAAAACGGCCTGCCCGCCACCGGCCGTCTGGATCCGCAAACGCTGGAGAAGCTGAAGGCCGCAGCGGGCGAGGGGGCCGCCGCGGTGTCGGCGGCCACGCCTGCGCCTGCGCCTGCGACTGCCATGCCGGCCACCGCGCCCGCGGCCTCGGCGGCAGCCGGCGAGAGCGAGATGCTGCGCCGGGGACGCGAGATCCGGCGCGAGCTCATGGGCGACGCGCTCGTCGCGCGCATGGCGAAGAATACCTACGACAGTCCGCTGATGCGCAAGTTCGGCGACTATGCCAGCGAGGCGGTCTTCGGCTTGCTGTGGACGCGTCCGGGGCTCGACCTGAAGACGAAGACGCTGATCTGCGTCGTCTCCGACACGGCGACGGCGCGCTGGCCGGAACTGGCGATCCACCTGCGCATGGCGCGCCGCCAGGGCTGGACCGAGGACGAGCTGGCCGAGACGCTGCTGCATCTCTCCGGCTATGTCGGCCTGCCCCCGGTGCGCGAGGGGATGATCGTGGCGCGCGAGACGTTCGAGGCGATGGCGGCCGAAGAGGGCGGGGCACAGGGTGACGGCACCTAGCGGCGCGCTCGGCGGCGAGGTGGCCGGCGGCGGACCGACCGCCGGGACTGCCTATACCGCCGCCGGCGTCATGCTGGCGCAGCACACCTTCTCATCGATGACGAAGGCGACCATTCCGGTCGCCGCACCGATCATGCTGCCCGCGCTGGCGCTCGATCCGGCCTTTCTCGGCGTGCTGATGGCGCTCATCTCGGTCGCCGGCTTCGCCTCCATGCTGGGCGTCGGCTGCTTCATCCGCCGCTTCGGCGGCCTGCGGCTCGGGCAGGCGGCCCTGGCGATCAACGGGCTGTTCACGGCGGTGATGGCGCTCGGCCTCGTGTCCCTGATGATACCGGCCGCCCTCGCCATCGGTGTCGGCGTCGGGATATCGACGCCGGCGGGGTCGCAGGTCGTGGCGCGGCAGTCGCCGCCGCGGCTCGCCCCCCTGATGTTCTCGATCAAGCAGACGGCGGTACCGCTCGGGATCATGACGGCCGGCCTGCTCGTGCCGCTTCTGACGGTGACGATCGGCTGGCAGGGGGCGCTGCTCCTGGTCGCCGCCGCCTGCGTCGTTCTCCTGGTCCTGCTGCAGCCTTTCCGCGAGCGGTTCGATTCGGACCGCGATCCCGCCGCACGGCTGTCCGCGGTCGATTTCCTCGCCACCATGCGCGGCGTGCTCGGCGACCGCGCCATTCGCGAACTGGCCTTCGTCTCCTTCGCCTTCCTGGGCCTGCAAGCGGTCTTCACGTCCTTCTACGTCACCTACCTGACCGTCGGTCGCGGCTTTCCGCTCGCCTCGGCCGGGACCGCGCTCTCGGTCGCCGTCTCGGTCGCGGTGGTCAGCCGCATCCTCTGGGGATGGGTCGCCGGCCGCGTCTCGCCGCGGGCCGTGCTCGCCGTCATCGGCCTGGTCTCCGGCGCGCTGACGGTCGCCCTCGCGCTGTCCTCGGCGTCATGGGGGATCGTGCCGCTCGCAGCCCTCGGCATCGGGATCAGCGGCACCGCGGTCGCGTGGCACGGCGTGCTTCTGGCCGAGGTGGCGCGGCTGGCACCGCCCGGCACCGCGGGCGCCATGTGCGGCGGCGCCATCGCCGTGGGCCTCGTCGCCGAGGCGGCGTTTCCGCTGATCTTCGCCGGCTTCCTGACGCTCACCGGCAGCTTCGTGCCCGGCTTCCTCGCGGCGGCGGCGCTGCCGATCCTCCTCGGCCTGCTCCTGCTCCGACCCCGGCCGCTGGCCCCGGGCTGACCGGTTCTGCTATCGTTTGACCGGACAAGGGCGCACGCGCGCCACACTCTCTCACGACGACGGAGCAAGCCGCATGACGCAGGTCCCGCTGAGGCATGGCGTATTCCTCGCACCCTTCCACGCGATGGACGAGAACCCGACCGCCTGCCTGGATCGCGACCTGGAGCTGATGGAGTGGCTCGACCGTCTCGGGTTCCACGAGGCCTGGATCGGCGAGCACCATTCGGCGGGCTGGGAGATCATCAGCTCGCCCGAACTCTTCATCGCCGTCGCGGCAGAGCGGACGAAGTCCATCCGCTTCGGCACCGGCGTGATCTCGCTGCCCTACCACAACCCGCTGATGGTCGCGAACCGCATCATCCAGCTCGACCACCACACCCGCGGCCGGGTCATGTTCGGCGCCGGGCCTGGCCTGCTCGCCTCGGACGCGCTGATGCTCGGCATCGACCCCAGCACCCAGCGCGACCGCATGGCGGAGGCGCTGGACGTGATCGTGCGCCTGTTCAAGGGCGAGTACGTCACCGAGAAGACCGACTGGTACACGCTGGTCAACGCGCGCGCCCACATCCCACCCTACACCAAGCCGCACCCCGAGATCGCGGTCGCCAGCGCCGTCACGCCCTCCGGCGGCAGGCTCGCCGGGAAGTACGGCTTCAGCATGATCTGCGTCGCCGCCACCAATCCCTTCGGCTACGACGCGCTCGCCGCCAACTGGCAGATCGCCAACGAACTGGCGGCCGAGCAGGGCCGCAAGATGGACCCGGCCAACCTGCGCCTCGTCGGCCCGATGCACATCGCCGAGACGCGCGAGCAGGCGATGAAGAACGTGAAGTTCGGCTTCGCCAAGTACATCGACTACTTCAACAACAACCAGCAGCGCTTCAACGTCCCGCCGGGACAGGACCCGGCCGAATGGTTCGTCGAGAACAAGTTCGGCGTGATCGGCACCCCGGACGACGCCATCGCGATGATCCAGCGCCTCTACGACAAGCAGGGCGATTTCGGCGTCTACCTGCAGCAGGCGAACAACGTCGCCGACTGGGAGGCGACGAAGCGCTCCTACGAACTCTATGCGCGCTACGTCATGCCCCACTTCTCCGGCGACAACCGGCAGCGGATCGAGTCCTTCGAATGGTGCGGCGAGAACCGCGGCGACCTCTCCGACAAGCGGTCCAGGGCGGCGAGCGCCATGTTCGACAAGCACGAGGCGGAACAGCGCGCCCGTAAGGAAGCGGCGGCCATGGCACGGCCGCAGAAGGGCCGCGAGGCCTGGTAACGGCATAGAGCAGGCGAAGGCGGAGCAACCGCCGGCCCAGGAGGAAGCCCATGCACGACATCGTCATCCGGCGCGGCACGGTTGTTGACGGAACGGGCGCGCCGCGCCGCATCGCCGACGTCGCGGTCGACGGCGGCATCGTCACCGCGGTCGGGCCGGACGTCGGCCGCGGCCGGCGCGAGATCGACGCCGAAGGCCTGCTCGTCACCCCCGGCTTCGTCGACATCCACACCCATTACGACGGGCAGGCGACCTGGGACTCCTTCCTGGAGCCCTCGTCCCTGCACGGCGTCACCACCGCCGTCTTCGGCAATTGCGGCGTCGGCTTCGCGCCGGTCCGCCCCGGCACCACCGACTTCCTCATCAACCTGATGGAGGGGATCGAGGACATCCCGGGCACGGTGCTCGCCGAAGGTGTCAAGTTCGACTGGGAGTCCTTCCCCGACTACATGAAGGCCCTGGAGGCGCGGCCGCATTCCATCGACATCGCCTGTCAGGTACCGCACACGGCGCTGCGCTTCTACGTCATGGGCGAGCGCGGCGCCGAGCACGCGGAGGTGCCGACCGAGGACGAGATCGACCGCATGGGCGTCCTCCTGGAGGAGGCGCTGCGCGCCGGCGCCCGCGGCTTCACCACCTCGCGCACCACCAAGCACCGCGCCAAGGACGGCCGCCCCGTCCCCAGCCTCACGGCCCGCGAGGCGGAACTGTTCGGCCTCGCCCGCGCCATGCGCCGCGCCGGCCGTGGCGTGCTGGAGGTCAATTCCGACTTCGGCCCCGGCGAGCTGGAGGCGCTGGTCGCGGCGGCGGAGATCGCCGGCCGGCCGCTCTCCTGCCTGCTCGTCCAGGTCGACGCGCACCCGCGCCTGTGGCGCGAGACGCTCGACGGTATCCGTGCCGCCCGCGCCTCCGGCATCGCCGCGAACGCCCAGGTCGGCTGCCGTTCGCCCGGCATGCTGATGGGGCTGGAGACGACCATCCATCCCTTCGCCGCGCATCCCGCCTGGCGCGCCCTGGAGGCACTCTCGCCGGCCGAGCGCTATGCGCGTCTCTCCGCCGATGCCGACCTGCGCCGCAGCCTCGCCGAGGAGCGGACGGGCAAGCCGGCGGAAGCCTGGATGGCCAAGGCGCTGGAGCGCACCTTCGCCCTCGGCAGCGAACTCGACTACGAGCCGCCGCCGGAGCGCAGTATCGCCGCCCGGGCGCGCAACGAGGGCGGCAATCCCTGGGCGCTGTCGCTCGACCTGATGATGGCCGACGGCGGCAAGGGCCTGCTGCTGCACCCGATCGAGAACTATCACGGCGGCAGCCTCGAAGACGTCCGCGAGATGATCGAGGACGACGCCAGCGTCATGGGCGTGGCCGACGGCGGCGCCCATGTCGGCATCATCTGCGACGCCAGCTCGCCGACCTTCCTGATGACGCACTGGGCGCGCGACCGGACGCGCGGGGCGACCCTGCCGCTCGAATTCGTGATCGCCAAGCAGACCCGCGACACGGCGCTGTCCTACGGCCTGACCGACCGCGGCGTGCTGGCGCCCGGCATGCGCGCCGACATCAACGTCATCGACTTCGACGGCCTGCGCCTGCTGCCGCCTGAAGTCGTCTACGACCTGCCGACCGGCGGCCGCCGCCTGACCCAGGCCGCCAGCGGCTATCGCCACACTTTCGTCGCCGGTGTCGAGACGCGCCGCGACGACGCCTTCACCGGGGAGCTTCCGGGCAAACTGGTGCGCTGACGGGCCCGGCCGGCAACGGAAACGGCGCGAGGGCGCTGGAGATGGCCCGCTACGTCCACCCGCGCTTCGCATGGCGCACCCCGCCGGAACTCTCCGGCGCGCCGGCCGGCCGCTACCCGGTCGTCATCGTCGGCGCCGGGCCCGTCGGCCTCGCCGCGGCGATCGATCTCGCCCTGCACGGCGTGCGCTGCGTCGTGGTCGACGACAACGACACGGTCTCGGTCGGCAGTCGCGCCATCTGCTGGTCGAAACGCACGCTGGAGATCTTCGACCGCCTCGGCGTCGGCGCCCGGATGCTCGCGAAGGGCGTCACCTGGAAGGTCGGCCGGCTCTATCACGGTGCGCGCGAGGTCTGGTCCTTCGACCTGCAGCCCGAGGCGGGCCAGAAGATGCCGGCCTTCGTCAACCTGCAGCAATATTACGTCGAACAGTATCTGGTCGAACGCTGCGCCGATTTCCCCGACCTGATCGACCTGCGCTGGAAGAGCCGTGCGACGGCGGTCGAGCAGGGCGAAGACGGCGTGCGTGTCGCCGTCCAGACGCCCGCGGGCGCCTACGTCCTGGAGGCCGGCTGGCTGATCGCCGCCGACGGCGTCCGCTCCACCGTGCGTGCCGCGCTGGGCCTCGAACTCCAGGGCCGGACCTACGAGGAGCGATTCCTCATCGCCGACATCGAGATGCCGAGCGTGGAGACGAAGGCGGACTTCCCGAGCGAGCGCCGCTTCTGGTTCGAGCCACCGTTCCACGCCGGCCGCTCGGCCCTGCTGCACAAGCAGCCCGACGACATCTACCGGATCGACCTGCAACTCGGCCCGGATGCCGATCCCGTCGCCGAGGCCCTACCGGAACGGGTGGCACCGCGCATCCGCGCCATGGTCGGCGACCGCCCCTTCGCGATCGACTGGATCTCCGTCTACACCTTCCAGTGCCGCCGGCTGGAGCGCTTCGTGCACGGCCGGGTGATCTTCGCCGGCGACGCCGCGCACATCGTCTCGCCCTTCGGTGCGCGCGGCGGCAACGGCGGCATCCAGGATGCCGACAATCTCTGCTGGAAGCTGGCCGCCGTCCTGCACGGCGAGGCGCCGCCGGACCTGATCGCCACCTACGACGAGGAGCGTATCCGCGCCGCCGACGAAAACATCCTGCATTCGTCGCGCGCCACCGGCTTCATGACGCCGAAGAGCGAGACCGACGCCGCCTTCCGCGCCGCTGCCCTGGACATCGCCGCCGATCTGCCGTTCGCCCGCCGGCTGGTCAATTCGGGGCGCCTCTCGACGCCCTGTTCGCTCGCCGGCCTCTCGCTGCAGACGCCGCCGGACCCCACGCAGGCCGGGGCGGGGCAGGGGGCGGCGCCGGGCGACGTCTGTCCGGATGCGCCGCTGCGCGACGGGGACGAAGCCTGCTGGCTGCTCGAACGGCTCGGCGGCCAGTTCACGCTGCTGGCGCTCGGCGACGTGGCGGTGCCGCCGGACACCGGCCTGCCGGTCCTGCGTGTCGGGCCGAAGGGCCTCGCCGACCCCGACGGCATCGCCGCCGCCCGCTACGGCACCGGCATGCTCTACCTGATCCGGCCCGACCAGCACGTCGCCGCCCGCTTCGCCGCCCCGACGCACGACGCCGTCGCCGCGGCCTACGCCCGTGCTCTGGCCCGCGCACGAGCGGACGTGCCGCCGCCGATCGCGCCGCGCCCGCCGGATCTCGGCACCGACCGCCTCGGCGCCCGCGCCGACGACGTCTACGCCGCCCTCGTCGAAGCCCACCGCGGCCTCACCCCCGAAGCCACCGCCGCCCTCGACGCCCGCCTCATCCTGCTCCTCGCCAACCTCTCCGCCGACCCCGACGCCGTCATCGCGGCGATCCGGATCGCGAGAGCCGAAAAGGGGGCGTGACGAACCTCCGCGTGATCCGCGACCGCGGTGCGCGCTTCAGGTGACGCCGTGGGGTCATGGACGCGGCGGCGGGTCGTGGCCAGAATGTGCGCCGCCGCTGCTTGGGATGCGGCTGTCGGAGGGTACCGGGCATGCAGTACACGACGCTGGGGCGAACGGGGCTGAAGGTCGGCGTCGCGGGGCTGGGTGCCGGCGGCAACAGCCGTCTCGGCATGGGCCGCGGGCTTCCCGAGGACGCCTGCGTCGCCCTGGTGCGCGAGGCGTTCGACCTGGGCGTGAACTTCATCGACACCGCCGAGGCCTACGGCACCGAGGAGATCGTCGGCAAGGCGGTGGCGCAGGTGCCGCGCGACAGCGTCGTCGTCTCGACCAAGGCCGGCATCCGGCGCGGGGACCGCTGGGCGACCGGCCCGGAGGTGGTCGAGAGCATGGAGGCCTCGCTGAAGCGCCTCGCCATGGAGCATGTCGAGGTCTTCCTGCTGCACGCCGTGCCGCCCAAGGCCTACGAGTACGTCACGAACGAGATCCTGCCGCATCTGCTGCGCCAGAAGGACGCCGGCAAGGTCCGCCATATCGGCCTGACCGAGACGGCGCCGAACGACCCGAAGCAGGAGACGATCCGGCGCGCGGTACGCGACGATCCGTGGGAGGTGGTCATGCTGGCCTTCCACATGATGAACCAGAAGGCGCGGCGGCACGTCTTTCCGGTCACGCGGGAGCGCGGGGTCGGCACACTGCTGATGTTCGTGGTGCGCAACATCTTCAGCAACCCGGACGCCCTGCGCACGGCCGTGCGCGAACTGGCCGCGGCCGGGAAGGTGCCGGCCGACCTCGCGGAGCGCGACGGTCCGCTCGACTTCCTCGTCCATGCGGGCGGCGCCGACAGCATCACCGACGCGGCCTACCGCTTCGCGCGGCACGAGCCGGGGACGGACATCGTGCTGTTCGGCACCGGCGACCGCGGCCACCTGCGCACCAACATCGAGTCCATCCTGAAGCCGCCGCTGCCGACCGCCGACGTGGAGCGGCTCTATGCGCTGTTCGGCGAACTGGAGGGCGTCGGCCTGGACCTCCCGGCGCACGTCGCCACCTGACGTTCCGACAGCGAAGCCGAACAGAACGAGGCCGGGCGCTGCGGGCGCGGCGAGGCCGTAACCGAGGGAACGACATGACGGACCATCCGCTTTCCGGCCTGCGGGTCATCGATCTGGCCAGTTTCATCGCCGGCCCGGTGGCGGCCACGGTCATGGCCGACTTCGGCGCGGAAGTGATCAAGATCGAGCCGCCGGGCGTGGGGGAGCCGTACCGCACGCGCAACCACAAGCCGGGCACGCCGAACCATCGCTACATCGTCGACAACCGGTCGAAGAAGGGTCTGGCGCTCGACCTGAAGAAGCCGGAAGGCCTGGCGGTGCTGCACCGGCTGGTCGAGCGCTCGGACGTCCTGGTGACCAACCTGCCGATGGAGATCCGCCGCCGCCTCAAGGTCGCCTACGAGGATCTGGCGCCGCTCAACGACCGGCTGGTCTACGCCTCGATCACCGCCTACGGTGAGGTCGGCCCGGAGGCGAACAAGACCGGCTTCGACAGCACGGCGCTCTGGGCCCGCACCGGCCTGATGGACGCTGTCCGCGCCAGCCCGGACACCAGTCCCGCCCTGCCGCCGGGCGGCATGGGCGACCATCCCACCGGCATGTCGCTCTATGCCGCGATCATGACCGCCCTCTACCGGCGCGAACGGACCGGCAAGGGCGGCATGGTCGCGACGTCGCTGATGGCGAACGGCGCCTGGTGGGGGGCGCTGCCGGTGCAGGAGATGCTCTGCGGCATGGAACCCACCTCGCGCGTCACCGGGCGCAGCGCGCGCAGCGCCCTCTACAACCTCTACCGCTGTGGTGACGACCGCTGGTTCCTGCTGGCTGTCGCCAGCGAGGCGAAGGAGTGGCCGTCGCTGGTGCAGGCGATCGGCCGGCCGGAACTGAGCGACGACAGCCGCTTCGCCACGCCGGCCGCACGGCTGGAGCACGCGCCGCTGCTGTTCGACATCCTGGAGCAGATCTTCGCCGGCCGTCCCTGGGCCGAGTGGCAGCCCGTGCTCGAGAAGGCCGGCCTGACCTTCGGCCCGATCGGCCGCATCGCCGACCTGAAGACCGATGCCCAGGCGCTCGCCACCGGCGTCCTCGTCCCCATGGGCGACCCCCGCGTCGGCGCCGAGATGACCGTCAACAGCCCGATCTGGATCGGCGGCCACGACAAGGTGGTGCCGCAGCCGCCGCCCGGCCTCGGCGAGCACACCGAGGCGATCCTGCGCGACAGCGGCTATGGGGAGGACGAGATCGTCCGCATGCTCGACGCCGGCGTCATCGGCGCCGGCGGCCGCTTCGGCTGACGCCGGTCGCCGCCGGGGACGGCCCTAGAGCAGCTTCTCACCACTCGGGCTCATATCCGGTGGCTGTGAAGTAGTTCGCACACTCCGCGGGCGTGAAGGCCCCCATGGCGGTAGCGACAGCGTTCCAGAGCGCGTCGCGGGTTCGCGCGGC